>Ga0308158_10000097_pt1 | contig 217702 bp, 186 predicted proteins | sample PhyBR2_FD_201038 | JGI IMG/M metagenome (GOLD analysis project Ga0308158, IMG submission 201038) | Phyllosphere microbial communities from UC Gill Tract Community Farm, Albany, California, United States - DLSLB.R2 | ecosystem: Host-associated > Plants > Phyllosphere > Unclassified | place...
TGCAATTGCTCACCGCGGCGGTGGCGGCTGCCCTGGTCCTCTCCGGCTGCTCGGGCGGAAGCGCACCTTCCGTGGTGGTGGGAGAAGCCAAACGCGGCGGCAGCGTGACGGTGGCCGAGGTGAACGCTTTTTCCTCGTTCAACCCGTGGAGCGCCAAGGGCAACACTGACATCAATTCGAAGATCGGCGCCATTACCCACTCGGGCTTCTTCTACCTTGATGACAGCTCCAAGGTAGTCCGCAACGACAAGTTTGGGCACTTCGAAAAAGTCTCCGACCAGCCGCTCAAGGTGAAGTACACGGTCAACGAAGGAGTCAAATGGTCCGATGGTGCCCCCATCGGTGCTGCTGACCTCCTGTTGAGCTGGGCCGCCGGGTCAGGCTACTTCGACGACATTAATCCTGCCACGGGCAAGGGCACCAAGTACTTCTCCGTTGCCTCTGACACCACTGGCCTGGCCGGTACCCTGTTTCCCGAACTTGGTTCGGATGGCCGTTCCATCACCATCGAGTACGCAGCGCCGTACGCAGACTGGGAAGTGGCCTTCGACGTCGGGCTCCCGGCCCACGTTGTCGCCGCCAAGAGCGGACTCAGTGACGAACAGGACCTGGTCAAGCTTCTCAAGGACACACCCCGGGGCAACCCCGACAAGCCGGCGTCCAACCCCGCGCTCAAGAAGGTCAGTGACTTCTGGAACACCGGGTTCGATACCAAGTCGGTCCCCGACGATCCGGCCCTCTACCTGTCCAGCGGTCCCTACATCGTGCGCGACATCGTCCCGGAAGTCTCCATGAAACTGGTGCGGAACCGCGACTACGTTTGGGGCGCAGAACCATGGCTGGACGAGATCAACGTCAGGTTCACCGGCGCGGTTCCAGCGGCGGTCGACGCCCTGCGCAGCGGCCAGGCGGACATTATCTCTCCTCAGCCCTCGGCTGCCACAGACAGCCTCCTCACAGGACTGTCCGGCCAGGGCATCACCGTTCAACGGTACAAACAGTCGGGCTACGACCACTTGGACCTCAACTTCTCCGGACCCTTCAGCGACAAGGACGTGCGCGTTGCCTTCCTCAAGACGGTTCCGCGGCAGGCCATCATGGACGCCACTGTGGGAACGCAGTCACCCGACAACAAGCCTCTGGACTCCCACGTGTTTCTGCCCGGACAGCCAAAGTACGACGACACGATAAAGAACAACGGCTCATCGGACTACGACAAGGTGGACATTGATGGCGCCAAAAGCCTCCTGAAGGGCAAAGCCACCCCCACCATCCGCATCCTCTACAACCGCGACAACCCCAACCGTGCCAAGGCTTTCTCCCTGATCCGCGATTCGGCCGCACTGGCAGGAATCCGTGTCGTCGACGACGGACAGGGAAGCGCTGACTGGGCTGGCGCGATGAGCCGGGGCGGCTATGACGCCGCACTCTCAGGATGGATCGGCACAGAGGCCGGCGTCAGCAGGGTGCCGCAGATCTTCCGTACTGGCGCCGGGAGCAACTTCACGGGATATTCCGATGGTGATGCGGACAAACTCATGGAACAGCTCGCCGTAACCACGGACCTGGGCAAGCAGGACGAACTCCTGGCTGAAGTCGACAAGCACATCTGGGACGACGCCTACGGCCTCCCGCTCTACCAAACCCTGGGAACAACTGCCTTCAATTCGCGGGTAGCCGGCATCAAAACCAGCCCTGGCCCCCTGGGTGTGTGGTGGAACGTCTGGGAGTGGCGGCTGTCCTAGCGGCGGCCGCGGGGCCACCCCACCATTAGGGCCGTTTGACCCTTGCGGAGCCCCCGGCCCTCCGATTCGCCGTGCGGCTTACTGGCGAGTAGCATGTGACGTGCCTAACTACCCACCGTGTGCCAGGGCATTTGACTGCGCCGGTCACGGTTTGGCAACGGAGTACCAATATCTGGACTTTGTGCGGTTAGGCTAACTCGTATTGTGTAGGTTTCGTCACAGTTTCGCGCTGTGCCCAACCTGCGGGGAAGCACAAGATTCCCCTACATCTCTCCCACAACTCATAGGAGGCGGAATGCGTTTTACGCGCACTTCCAAAGCACTGGGCATCGTGGCAATCGCTGCGCTTGCCCTGACCGGGTGCGGCGCCGGCGGCGGCGGCAGCACCGACGGATCGAGCAATGCTGCCGGCGATCCGAACAAGGTCATCACCGCCTACAGCAACGAGCCACAAAACCCGCTGCTGCCGGCAAACACCAACGAGGTCTACGGCGGCCGCGTCGTGAACCTGCTTTTCGAAGGTCTTCGCAGCTACGACGCCAATGGCAAGGCAGTTAACGCCCTGGCCGATTCCATCGAGTCTTCCGACGCCCAGAACTGGACCATCAAGGTCAAGCAGGGCCAGAAGTTCACCAACGGGGAAGCCATCACGGCCAAGACCTTTGTTGACTCCTGGAATTTCGCCGCTAACTCCAAGAACCTCCAGAACAACGGGTTCTTCTTCGAATCGATCGCCGGTTACGACGACGTATCGGCTGTGAACTCGGTCAAGGGTGCTGACGGCAAGACCACCACCACTCCTGCCCCCAAGGCAGACACCATGTCCGGACTGCAGGCAACCGATGACTCCACCATCACGGTGAAGCTCGCCCAGCCTGAGGCCGACTGGTCCCTGCGCCTTGGCTACTCCGCCTTCTACCCGCTGCCTTCCGCGGCACTGGCAGACCCGAAGACCTACGGTGAAAACCCTGTGGGCAATGGTCCGTACAAGTTCGAAAAGCAGGGTTCCTGGGTCCACGACCAGTCCATCACCCTGGTGAAGAACCCTGACTACAAGGGCACCCGCGAGGCCAAGAACGGCGGCGTGACCTTCAAGTTCTACACCGATCCGGGCCCCGCATACACGGACCTGCAGTCGGACAACCTGGACGTCTCGGATGTCCTGCCGTCCAACGCCCTGAAGACCTACATCAACGACTTCCCGGGCCGGAACGCCACCAAGCCTGTCGCCACCGATTCCACCCTGAACATCCCGGGCTACAACCCGAACTTCCAGGGTGAAGCAGGCAAGCTGCGCCGCCAGGCCCTGTCCTACGCCATCAACCGCGAGGAAATCGCCAAGGTGGTCTTCAACGGTACCCGCACCCCGGCCAAGGCCTTCGCCCCGCCGGTCATCGACGGCTTCAAGGAAGGCATCAAGGGCAGCGAAGTTCTGAACTTCGATCCCGCCAAGGCCAAGGACCTTTGGGCGCAGGCCAACAAGATCCAGCCGTACGACGATTCCAAGCCGCTCCAGATTGCCTCCAACACCGACGGTGGCAACAAGGAATGGATCGACGCCGTAGCAAACGGCTTCAAGAACAACCTCGGCATCCAGGCTGAAATCCAGCCCTTCGCCAAGTTTGCCGAAGTCCTTAACCTGCGCAAGTCCCAGCAGCTGCCCGGCCTGACCCGCGCCGGCTGGCAGGGTGACTACCCGTCGCTCTACAACTTCCTTGGACCGGTATGGGCCACGGGAGCTTCCTCCAACTACGAGAAGTACTCGAACCCCGAGTTCGACAAGCTCCTCAAGGAGGGCCTGGCTGCAAAGAACACGGACGAGGCCAACGCCAAGTTCAACCAGGCACAGGAAATCCTGTTCCAGGACCTGCCCGGACTGCCGCTTTGGGACCAGGCACGCGCGATCGTATGGAGCAACAACGTCGTGAAGGCCGAGACCGGCTGGAACGGTGAAATCCTCTACTACGGCATCACCGCAAAGTAGTCACAGATCTAACTTGCCGTCACGCTGATGGGGGTTCCGGTTAAGTCGGGACCCCCATTGGCTTGCAAGCGGCAGGAAGGCATTCATGAACCCGTTTTCCCCCCTACCGGAAGGCAGGTGATCCTGTGATCCGGTTCATCCTGCGCCGACTCCTCCAGGTGATCCCTGTATTCCTCGGCACAACCCTTTTGGTCTACTACATGGTGTTCGCCTTGCCGGGCGACCCCATCGCCGCACTCTTCGGCGACCGCCAGCCCCCGCAGGCCGTCATCGACACCCTGCGCAGCCAGTACCACCTGGACCAGCCCTTCTGGGTCCAGTACGGACTGTTCCTGAAGAACCTCTTCACCTTCAACCTCGGCAACGACTTCACCGGCCAGCCCATTGCCGCGAGCCTTGCCCGGGTCTTCCCCGTGACGGCGATGCTGGCCGTCGAGGCCCTTGCCATCCAGGCCATCTTCGGCGTTGCCTTCGGAGTGTTCGCGGGCCTGCGGCGGGGCGGCTGGTTCGATTCCACGGTCCTGGTGGCCTCACTGGTGGTCATCGCAATTCCCACTTTCGTCCTGGGCTTCGTTTTCCAGCTCGTCTTCGGCGTGCAGCTGGGCTGGGCCAAACCCACCGTTGGCGCAAACGCCAACTGGGTCACCCTGCTGCTGCCGGCCGTAGTCCTCGGACTAGTCTCCTTCGCCTATGTTCTCCGCCTGACCCGCGCGTCAGTCAGTGAAAACATGAACGCCGACTACGTTCGGACCGCCACCGCAAAGGGCCTGTCCCGGCCCCGCGTTGTCATGGCCCACATCCTGCGCAACTCGCTGATCCCCGTAGTCACCTATTTGGGCGCCAACCTGGGCGGCCTGATGGGCGGCGCCATTGTCACCGAGGGCATCTTCAACGTTCCCGGCGTCGGCAACAAGCTCTACCAGGCAGTGCTCCGCAGTGAAGGCCCCACCATCGTTTCCATCGTCAGCGTGCTGGTCCTGGTGTTCGTGGTGGCAAACCTTCTTGTCGATCTCCTGTACGCCTGGCTTGACCCGAGGATTCGCTATGACCAGTAACAACAGCCACTTTGTGGCCCCCATTGAAGAGACACCGCTGCAGGCAACGGACGCCGTTAAGACTGACCAGGCCCCGCTCAGCCTGTGGGCAGACGCGTGGCGCAAGCTCCGCCGTCGTCCGCTGTTCATCATTTCGGCACTGTTGATCCTTGCCCTGATCGTGATTGCGCTGTTCCCGGGCCTGTTCACGTCCACCCCGCCAAACGAAGGATGCGAGCTGTCGAACTCGGAAGGCGCGCCCACGGCGGGGCACCCGTTCGGCTTTACCTTCCAGGGTTGCGACGTTTATTCCAGGGTCATCCACGGCACGCAGGCCTCGCTTTCCGTGGGCCTGCTCTCCGTCCTCTGCGTCCTGGTTATCGGTGTGACCCTCGGCGCCCTCGCCGGGTACTACGGCGGCTGGATCGACGCAGTGCTCGCACGCCTGGGTGACATCTTCTTCGCGCTGCCGCTTGTCCTTGGCGCGCTGGTGATCACGCAGTTGCCGCTGTTCCGGGAGAACAAGAGCGTCTGGACCGTGGTGTTCGTCATCTCGCTCCTGGCATGGCCGCAAATGGCCCGCATCACCCGCGGCGCAGTCATCGAGGTACGCAACGCGGACTTTGTCACGGCAGCCCGCGCGCTGGGTGTCTCCAAGTTCGGCGCACTGGTCCGCCACGTGCTGCCCAACGCCCTGGCACCCATCATCGTCCTGGCAACGCTGGAACTTGGCGTGTTCATCGTGGCCGAAGCCACCCTGTCCTTCCTGGGCATCGGCCTGCCGCAGAGCATCATGTCCTGGGGCAACGACATCGCGGGCGCCCAGGCATCGATCAGGACCCGCCCGGAAATCATGCTCTACCCGGCCGCGGCACTGTCCATCACGGTGCTGAGCTTCATCATGCTGGGCGACGCCGTGCGCGACGCCCTTGACCCGAAGAGCCGTCAGCGATGAGAGATAAAGAGATGACAACTCCAGACGTCCGCATCGATGAGGCCGGCACCACCGGTGTCAGGCCGCTGCTCGAAATCCGCGACCTCGCCATCGCCTTCAAGACCGGCGGCGGTGAGGTCCAGGCCGTGAGGAATGCGCACCTGACCATCATGCCGGGTGAGACGGTGGCCATCGTGGGGGAGTCGGGCTCCGGCAAATCCACCACGGCCCTGGCCGCAATCGGCCTCCTGCCCAACAACGGCAGGGTGTCCGGCGGCCAGATCCTGCTCGACGGCGAGGACATCGCCCACGCCACCGAGCAGCGCATGATCGAACTGCGCGGAAACACGATTGGAATGGTTCCCCAGGACCCCATGTCCAACCTGAACCCCGTATGGAAGATCGGCTACCAGGTACGGGAAACACTGCGTGCCAACGGCCGGCCCAGCGGCCCGGACGACATCGCCAAGGTGCTTTCCCAGGCGGGACTCCCGGACGCCAGGCGCCGGGCCAACCAGTACCCGCATGAGTTCTCCGGCGGAATGCGCCAGCGCGCCCTGATCGCCATCGGCCTCTCCTGCCAGCCGCGCCTGCTGATTGCGGACGAGCCGACGTCGGCCCTCGACGTCACTGTTCAGCGGCAGATCCTGGACCACTTGGAGACCATGACCAACGAGTTGGGCACCTCGGTCCTGCTGATCACCCATGACCTGGGCCTGGCAGCCGAGCGTGCAGACAAAGTGGTGGTCATGTACCAGGGCCGCGTGGTGGAGGCGGGACCGTCCCTGGAACTGCTCCGGAATCCGCAGCACCCGTACACCAAGCGGCTCGTGGAGTCCGCGCCGTCCCTTGCCAGCCGCCGCATCCAGGTGGCCAAGGAGCAGGGCGTGGAGACGATGGACCTGCTGGCGCCGGCCGCCGAAACGGCCAAGTCCGACGCCTTCCTGCAGATCCAGGACCTTCGCAAGGTGTACAAGCTCCGCCAGGGGCTGGGCAAGGCCACCGACTTCGCGGCGGTCGACGGCGTCAGTTTCGACGTGCGGCGGGGAACCACGACGGCGATCGTGGGGGAGTCGGGGTCCGGCAAGTCCACGGTGGCCAAGATGGTGCTCCAGCTGGAGAAGCCCACAGAAGGCAGGATCCTGTTCGATGGCGTCGACACCTCTGCCCTGAAGCCTGCGGAGCTGTTCAAGTTCCGCAGGCGTGTCCAGCCGATCTTCCAGGACCCGTACGGTTCCCTCGATCCGATGTACAACATCTTCCGCACGATCGAAGAACCTCTGCGCGTCCACAAGATCGGGGACCAGGCCAGCCGGGAGAAGAAGGTACGCACACTGCTGGACCAGGTGGCCCTGCCCCAGTCGGCGATGCAGCGGTACCCCAACGAGCTCTCCGGTGGACAGCGGCAGCGTGTGGCCATTGCCCGTGCGCTGGCGCTCGACCCCGAAGTCATCATTTGTGATGAGGCCGTGTCCGCATTGGACGTCCTGGTTCAGGCGCAGGTGCTGAACCTGCTCGCCGACCTGCAGGCCAACCTCGGCCTGACGTACCTGTTCATCACTCACGACCTTGCCGTGGTGCGGCAGATCGCCGACCACGTGTGCGTGATGGAGAAGGGCCGCCTGGTGGAGACGGGATCCACGGATGAGGTCTTTGAGTCGCCCCAGCAGGAATACACCAACGCCTTGCTCAACGCGATCCCCGGCGCGAAGCTGATGCTTCCGCCGGAAGTCGCGTAGCAGGAACTTCCTGGGCGGCTGGAGCCGGGGCCTTCGGGTCCCGGCTCCAGCCGTCTAAGCCGGCTGGAAGTGCAAGCCGAGCGTGGCCTCAGTCCTGGAACGCGCTGCTGCCGCCCGGCACGGCTGCGAGCGGCGCCTGTTCAGCGGCGGCAGGCTTCCGGTCCAGCCCGAGTTCCCGAAGCCTGCGTTCCAGGATGCCGCCGAGCGCTCTCCGGCCTTCGGTATTCATGTGGACGGCATCTGCAAGGTCCTTTGCCAGTCCGTACCTGGTGAGCCAGTCGCCCGCGGAGACAAAGGCCAGTCCGTTCGCGGCCGCCACTGTCCCCAACAGGGCGTCCACCTCGCTGCGCCGCGCGCCGCCGTCGTGCTCGCCACGCGCCAGGGTGCCGATCATCGCTATTCGCGTACCGGGATAGCGTGCACGCAGCTCGGCGATCAGGCGGCCGGCGTTGCCGGCTATCTGGGCGTTGCTGGCGCCGGAACCGGCATCGTTTCCGCCGCCCTCGATGACGACCAGTGCCGGGGTGCCGGACGGAAGCTGCCAGTCGCCGCGCTGCAGGGCATCAATGTAATTGCCGGTGGCACCGTTGGCCGCCACATAGCCTGTACCGCCCCGTCCGCAGAAGTACACGTTGTAGCCTGCCGCAGCGAGGCCCAGGCGCGGCCAGCCGTCCACAGGTTCCGACTGGGAATCCCCGATGAGCAGCACCGTCCTGCTGATGGCCGGCACTACCGCCTCAAGCCGCCCGTTGCCGGGATTGCGGATGTGGGATGTCGCAGCCACAGCCGTCTGTGCCCCCAGGCCTGCTTGGCCCGCTGCCCCCACCCCGGCCCCTGCCTGCCCGGTAACGGCAAGGGGCGCCGTGTTTCCGGAAGGGGCGTCCGAAACTGCATAGCCGGCGAGACCAAGGACGCCAGTCAAGGCCAGCACACCGGACACCACAGCCATGGTGGCGTTGGTGGCACCCCGCGGGGTGCCGGCCTTGGCAGGGGGCATCGTTGTCTCCGGCGTGCTCAAAGGTGTGCGCGTGTCAGGGCCATCATGCCACGGCATCCGAAGTAAGAGTGAACTTGGTCACACCCTGGACCTGCGATGAGCGAATGCAAAGGCTCCGGCAGTCTCCGGGGCCGCCGGAATTTAGGCCAACATATGGCCCAGCAGCTAGAATAGGGGTAGGCGCCCTGTGCCAAGGGCCTTGTCCGTCGTGCGTTCCGGTTGGAAATGTCGCGATACCTCAGCTGACTTCACCACTGAATCGAGCAATAACGCATGTCTGAAACCTCCACCAACACTGCGGTAGCCACTGCATCGCGCAGTGACCTGCGCAACGTAGCGATCGTGGCCCACGTTGACCACGGCAAGACCACTCTGGTCGACGCCATGCTCAAGCAGACCCATTCCTTTGCCGAGCACAACCACGTAGAAGACCGCGTCATGGACTCCGGTGACCTGGAGCGCGAAAAGGGCATCACCATCCTGGCGAAGAACACCACTGTCGCCTACAACGGTCCGTCCTCGAACGGCGAGACCATCACCATCAACGTGATCGACACCCCCGGCCACGCCGACTTCGGCGGCGAGGTCGAGCGCGGCCTGTCCATGGTCGACGGTGTCGTCCTGCTCGTCGATGCCTCTGAGGGCCCGCTGCCCCAGACCCGCTTCGTGCTGCGCAAAGCCCTCGCCGCGCACCTGCCCGTGATCCTGCTGGTCAACAAGACCGACCGCCCCGACGCGCGGATCGAAGAGGTCGTGCACGAGTCCATGGACCTGCTCCTCGGCCTCGCCTCCGACCTGGCCGACGAGGTCCCCGACCTCGACCTGGACAAGATCCTCGAGGTCCCCGTGGTTTACGCCGCCGCGAAGGTCGGCCGCGCGTCCCTTGAGCAGCCCGCTGACGGCACCGCTCCGGAGAACGAGGATCTTGAGCCGCTGTTCAAGACCATCATCGAGCACATCCCGGCTCCGACGTACAACCCGGAGGGTGTGCTCCAGGCGCACGTCACCAACCTCGACGCCTCCCCGTTCCTTGGCCGCCTGGCGCTGCTGCGTATTTACAACGGCACTCTGCGCAAGGGCCAGACCGTGGCCTGGGCCCGCGCCAACGGCGAGCTGAAGAACGTCAAGATCACCGAGCTGCTTGCTACCAAGGCGCTGGAGCGCGTGCCGGCCGAGTCCGCCGGCCCCGGCGAGATCGTCGCCGTCGCCGGTATCGAGGAAATCACCATCGGTGAGACCCTGACCGACGCCGAGAACCCGCAGCCGCTGCCGCTGATCACCGTGGACGATCCCGCGATCTCCATGACCATCGGTATCAACACCTCCCCGCTGGCCGGCAAGGTCAAGGGCGCGAAGGTCACCGCCCGCCAGGTCAAGGACCGTCTGGACAAGGAACTGATCGGTAACGTCTCGATCAAGGTGCTCCCCACCGAGCGTCCTGACGCCTGGGAAGTCCAGGGCCGTGGCGAGCTCGCCCTCGCTATCCTCGTGGAGCAGATGCGCCGCGAAGGCTTCGAGTTGACCGTCGGCAAGCCGCAGGTTGTCACCAAGACGGTTGATGGCAAGATCCACGAGCCGATGGAGCACATGACCATCGACGTGCCCGAGGAATACCTGGGCGCCGTCACCCAGCTCATGGCAGCCCGCAAGGGCCGTATGACCAACATGGCCAACCACGGTACCGGCTGGTGCCGCATGGAGTTCATCGTTCCGGCCCGTGGCCTGATCGGTTTCCGTACCCGGTTCCTGACCGACACCCGTGGTGCAGGCATCGCGGCTTCCATCTCCGAAGGCTACGAGCCGTGGGCCGGCCCCATCGAGTACCGCACCAACGGTTCCATGATCGCCGACCGCGCCGGTGTTGTGACCCCGTTCGCCATGATTAACCTGCAGGAACGTGGCTCCTTCTTCGTGAAGCCCACCTCCGAGGTCTACGAAGGCATGATCGTGGGCGAGAACTCCCGCGCCGACGACATGGACGTCAACATCACGAAGGAAAAGAAGCTCACCAACATGCGTGCCGCTTCCTCGGACACCTTCGAGAACCTGACCCCGCCGCGCGACCTGACCCTCGAAGAGTCGCTCGAATTCGCCCGCGAGGACGAGTGCGTCGAGGTGACCCCGGAAGCCATCCGCATCCGCAAGGTCATCCTGGACACCAACGAGCGCGCCAAGGCCAACCGCGCCCGCGCCAAGGCCTAGTAACTCCGCAGGTCAACAGAACGCCACCGGTATTTGCCGGTGGCGTTCTGCGTTTAAGCCCGCGATTGCGCAGCGAACCGGGCGCTCGTTGCGCAGGGACAGTCCGTGCGCAACGAGCGGCGCTGTCACCGCGCACGGACGGTTTTCCACATGGCGGCTTCCGGGTCCTGCGTCCGGCTCCGTAAGCGGCAAGCATGCAGTTATGCCAACTCCTTCAGAAGCCCTGACTGCCCTGGGCGGCGTTGCCAGTACCCATTCACTGTCGATGGCGGGGGTTTCGCGCCGGAGCCTGGAGGCTGGCGTGGCTGCGGGCTCAGTCCAAAGGATTGCCCGCGGCGTCTATGCCCACCCGCAAGCTCATCCTGTGCTCATTCACGCAGGCCGCCACCATGCTGTGCTGGGGTGCGTCTCGGCTGCCAGCGCCGCGGGCTTGTGGGTGGTCAGGCGCCCGGACAGGACGCACCTGGCCGCATCCCACGGCAGGCCTGTCCCTGGTTGCATCGTGCACCGCAGCAGGATCCCGCTGACACCCCTGGACATCGTGTGCCAGTCCTTGCGCTGCCTCGCGCCCCTGGAGGGACTGGCCATTGCGGAGTCCGCGGTCAAGAACGGGCTCATCCACCTTCCGGCCTTGCGGGAGCGGTTTCCGGCTGTCCGCGAAAAGGGCCTCAGGGACTTGGTGGCACGGATCCGCCCCCAATCCGGTTCGATTATCGAAACGATGGCGCGCTACCTGTTGGAGGAAGCCGGGCACACGGTCGAGCTGCAGGTCAGGATCCCCGGGATGGGACATCTGGATCTGCTCGTTGACGGCCTGCTCGGAGTTGAAACCGACGGCTACGCCCACCACAGCAGCCGGGAGGCTTACCGCGAGTACCGGCGGCGGGGGAATGTCACCGTTGTCCAGGGTGTTCCAACCCTCCGGGTCACCTTCGAGATGCTGATTAACGAGCCGGACGGGTTCGTGAGGATGGTGCAGCGGGCGCTGGCCACGTACCGCACTGCGCAATGACGGCAGGAGTGGCTGCGCAGGGACAGCCCCTGCGCAGTGAGAGGCGGTGTCAGTGCGCAGCGGCGCGGCGCGGGGGAGCGGGCGGCACTTCCTTCGCGGCCACCACAAGCTCCAGGGGAATGACGACGTCGGCCCGGCGGGTGCGGACGGTGCAGGAACCGGCGTCGCACGCCAGCAGGTGGCCCAGGGCGTCCGTGAGGCCACCATCAATCCGGTAGCGCACCACCACTCGGGTTCCGGGCTCAGCCGCGGCAAGGAAGCGGACGGGGGCGGACACTGGCAGACTCACCAGTTCATACTAGGCCGCCGGCTAGGTTAGCGGGAAAGGGCTGGGAGATAATAGGCTCAGATGTCAATAGTCCGGCCGTGCTGCCGGATGCAAGAGCCGGCGGGCAAGCCGGAACCCAACGTGGAGAGGCCAGGGACGTGACGTACGTAATCGCGCAGCCGTGTGTGGATGTTAAGGACAAGGCATGCATTGAGGAGTGCCCGGTCGACTGCATCTATGAGGGCGAGCGTTCGCTGTACATCCATCCGGACGAGTGCGTCGACTGCGGCGCCTGCGAACCGGTGTGCCCCGTGGAGGCCATCTACTACGAGGATGACACCCCGGAGGAATGGGCTGACTACTACAAGGCAAACGTCGAATTCTTCGATGACCTGGGGTCTCCGGGCGGCGCGGCCAAGATCGGCAACACGGGCAAGGACCACCCGATGATCGCCGCCCTGCCGCCGCAGAACCAAGACCACTGACGCGGACGGGAAACGTGACCGCAGCAGTGAATTCGTTTGGCCTGAACCTGCCCGACTACCCGTGGGAGGCCATGGCCCCCTACCTGGCCAAAGCCTCGGAACACCCGGGCGGGGCAGTTAATCTGTCCATCGGGACCCCGGTGGATCCCACCCCGCAGCTGGTCCAGGATGCACTGAAGGCGGCCGCGAATGCCCCCGGTTATCCCACCGTTCACGGCACTCCCGCGCTTCGGGAAGCCATCGCGGGCTGGTTTGAACGCCGGCGCGGTGTGGCGGGCCTCGACCCCCGCAACATCATGCCGACAGTGGGGTCCAAGGAACTTGTTGCGTGGCTCCCGCTGCTGCTGGGCCTCAGGTCCGGAGACGTCGTCGTACGCCCCAAGGTGGCTTACCCCACGTACGATATCGGCGCCACCCTTGCCGGGGCCACCTCGGTGGCCACGGACAACCTGGACGAGCTTGACGACGCCACGCGTGCACGCGTGCGCCTCATTTGGGTCAATTCCCCGGGCAACCCCACGGGCAGTGTCCGCGACGCGGAGTCACTGAAGGCGCTGGTGGTCCAGGCCCGTGAAATCGGCGCTGTGGTGGCATCGGACGAATGCTACGCAGAGCTTGGCTGGGGCGACTGGGACGTCCAGCGCGGCGGCCGGCGCGTCCCCAGCATCCTCGATCCCTACGTGGCGGGCGGCTCGCACCAGGGCCTTCTCGCCGTGTACTCGCTGAGCAAACAGTCCAACCTGGCGGGCTACCGCGCAGCCTTCGTTGCCGGTGATCCGGACCTGATGCCCAACCTGGTCAACAGCCGCAAGCATGCAGGCATGATCGTCCCCTACCCGGTCCAGGAGGCCATGCGGGTGGCGATGGGGGATGACACCCACGTTGAGGCCCAGAAGGACCTGTACCGGGGCCGCCGTGAACGCCTGGTGCCCGCGCTGCTGGACTTCGGCCTGGAGATCAAGGAGTCCGACGCCGGCCTGTACCTGTGGTCGACGGCGGGGGAGGACACGTGGGCCACGGTGGCCCGCCTGGCTGAGCGCGGCATCGTGGTGGGCCCGGGAGTCTTCTACGGAGAGGCGGGCAACGGCTATGTCCGCGTGGCCCTGACCGGATCCGACGAGCGGATCGATGCAGCCGTTGCACGGCTGGCCGGTTCCGGCTCCTAGGCACACGTAACATTCGTGTGACTCGCCACACATCCGGCGCATTTTAGGCTTGATGGGAAGCCTGCGGATTAGTGACACCCGCCAAGGAGCGGTACTTTTTAAGTTGACGATCAATGGTGGCTTTCTACAAGAAGGCAGCCCGGGTGTTGGAACCTGTCTTCTCAGGCTCGAGTGCGCGGCTCACCTGATGTTGGATCAAGCTTTCGACAGAGGCCGAAGACGCCTCATGAAGGGGACTCCATGACTGAGACCAACAATGCTGCGACCCTGCTCCACGCAGGTGGCGAGCTGAAGCTCCCGCGCATCCAGGTTGTTGAAGGGAACGAGGGTTACGACGTCTCCAAGCTGCTCAAGCAGACCGGTGCCGTGACCTTTGACCCCGGCTTCATGAACACCGCAGCAACCACCTCCGCCATCACCTACATCGATGGCGATGCGGGCATCCTGCGCTACCGCGGATACCCCATCGAGCAGCTGGCGCAGCACTCCAGCTTCCTCGAGGTGTCCTACCTGCTGATTTACGGCAACCTGCCCACGCCCACCGAGCTGGACGAGTTCGACCAGAAGATCCGCCGCCACACCCTGCTGCATGAGGAGCTCAAGGGCTTCTTCGGCGGCTTCCCCCGCGACGCGCACCCCATGCCGGTGCTGTCCTCGGCCGTGTCCGCGCTGTCCACCTTCTACCAGGACTCCCTGGACCCGTTCAACGCCGAGCAGGTGGAGGTTTCCACCATCCGCCTGATGGCCAAGCTGCCGGTCATCGCCGCCTACGCGCACAAGAAGTCCATCGGCCAGCCCATGCTGTACCCGGACAACTCCATGAACTTGGTGGAGAACTTCCTGCGCCTGAGCTTCGGCCTCCCCGCCGAGCAGTACGAGCTGGACCCGGTCATCGTCAAGGCACTGGACCTGCTCCTCATCCTGCACGCGGACCACGAGCAGAACTGCTCCACCTCCACCGTGCGCCTGGTTGGCTCCTCCAACGCCAACCTCTTCGCCTCCGTTTCTGCCGGCATCAATGCCCTCTTCGGCCCTGCCCACGGCGGCGCCAACGAGGCCGTACTGAAGATGCTCCGCCAGATCCAGGCCGAGGGCCTCAAGCCCGAGGACTACATGGAGAAAGTCAAGAACAAGGAAGACGGCGTCCGCCTGATGGGCTTCGGACACCGCGTCTACAAGAACTACGATCCGCGCGCCAAGATCGTCAAGGCCACGGCCCACGAGATCCTCAGCAAGCTCGGCGGCAACGACGAACTGCTGGACATCGCCATGCGCCTGGAAGAGAAGGCGCTCAGCGATGACTACTTCATCCAGCGCAAGCTCTACCCGAATGTGGACTTCTACACCGGCCTGATCTACAAGGCCATGGGCTTCCCCGAGAAGATGTTCACCGTTTTGTTCGCCATCGGCCGCCTGCCGGGCTGGATTGCCCAGTGGCGCGAAATGATCAGCGACCCGAACACCAAGATCGGCCGCCCGCGCCAGCTGTACATCGGCGAGCCGGAGCGCGACTACCCCGCCCGCTGATCCCCTGCCCGTCAGGGACAGCAACAGCCATGACGACGACGGCCGCCCACCTTTCACAGGTGGGCGGCCGTTCCGCGTTAAGAACCATCGACTGCTCCGTACTTGTCGTTTTGGGGCTCCATAACGACAAGTGCGGAGCAATCGATGGGGAGGGCAGGGTCAGGAGGCGTAGCCCTGGGGGTTGTTCTTCTGCCAGCGCCAGTGGTCCTCGCACATCTGGTCCACGGTCTTGGTGGTGGACCAGCTCAGGTCTGCCAGGGCCGAGGTGGCATCGGCCCAGAACGCCGGAAGGTCGCCTGCGCGGCGGCCGGTGATCTCGTAGGGGATGGGCTGGCCCACTGCCTTCTCAAAGGAACGCAGGACCTCCAGGACAGAGGAGCCCTTGCCGGAACCGAGGTTCCAGCGGAAAACACCGGTGCGGTCCGCGATGTGGTTCAGCGCCGCCACGTGTCCTTCGGCGAGGTCCACCACGTGGATGTAGTCGCGCAGGCAGGTGCCGTCCGGGGTGTCGTAGTCGCCGCCGAAGACCATGAGCTTCTCGCGCCGGCCCACGGCCACCTGGGCAATGAACGGGACAAGGTTGTTGGGAATGCCCTGCGGGTCTTCGCCGATACGGCCCGAGGGGTGTGCGCCAACCGGGTTGAAGTAGCGCAGCAGTGCTATGTGCCAGCGCGAGTCAGCGGCGCCGAGGTCGGAGAGGATGTCCTCGATCTGTTCCTTGGTGCGCCCGTACGGGTTGTTGGCGCCGATCTCCATCTTTTCCACGTACGGGATAGGGTTGTGTTCCCCGTAGACGGTGGCCGAGGAGCTGAAGACGATGGACCGGACGTCGTGCCTGTCCATGACGCGGACCAGGTTCAACGTCCCCACCAGGTTGTTGTAGTAGTACTTCAGCGGCTCCCGCACTGATTCACCCACGGCTTTGAGGCCCGCGAAATGGATGACGGCCTCGATGCCGTTGCCGGCGAACACCTGCTCGACGGCGGCCTCGTCCACCAGGTCCACGTTGTGGAACTCCGCGGTCTTGCCGCTGAGTTCGGCCACGCGGCGCAGCGACTCCTCGCTGGAATTGACCAGGTTGTCGATGACGACCACGTCGTGGCCGGCTTCCTGCAGGGAAAGAACAGTGTGGGAACCGATGTAGCCGGTGCCCCCTGTGACCAAGATTTTCATGCCTCAACGCTATCCCACGTGCAGCGTTGCCCGCCGCTGTGTCCCGGATGGCGGGCGCACTGTGACAAGGCGGATAAAGCACAAGTGTGCTATTAAGAATGGTGCCCAAAATTGTAGACGCCGATGCCCGGCGGCAGGATGTGGTCCAGGCGGTTCTCCGCATCATTGCCGTGGACGGTCTCGAGCGTGCCTCGCTCCGGGAGGTTGCGGACGAAGCAGGACTGGCGGTCGGCTCGGTCCGGCACTACTTCCAGGGCAGTGAGGAGCTCCTGGCGTTTACGTTCGGCACGGTGGTGGACCGGGTGGCCGGCCGGCTGGAAGCCCTGCTGCCCGCCGTGCTTGGTGCTGCCGCAGCCAGCCCCGAACAGCGGGAGGCTGTTTTAACCCTTCTGGGCGGCATGCTTCCCCTGGACGAGGAAACAGCTGTGGAAGCATGTGCGTGGCTGGCTTTCAAGAACGCCGCCCGCATCAGGCCGTTCCTCGCCGCGGAGGCGGACCGCAGCCACCGCGAAATCGCAGCCATCATGGGTGCACTCGTCGCAACCCTGCTCCCGGACGATGAACCGCAGGAGAACCTGGTGGTGGAGGCCGAACGGCTCTTGGCAACGCTGGACGGGTTGTGCATGCACGCCTTGCTCCAGCCCGGCTGGATGACGGCACAGATGTGCCGCGACGTGCTTGAGCGCCACCTGGACGGGATCGGACGGTAAGGGATCAAAAGGCTGTCCTGCACTTCCGTGGACTGCCTGCGGGAATAGACTGATAGCCGGGTAGGCGGGACCGATCACGATGCCCGGCACCGGTAGGCCAGGAAAGGACTTTGGATGCAGCACGCAAGCGGTTCAGGGTGGCAGATCACCACTGACACATCCGGGCCGATGATGATTGCTCTTTACGTCCGGGACGCCGCCGGCCTGAACGGCGTGGGCCGTCCCATGCTGTCCCATGCAGCACCCAAAGTCCGCTCGGCGGACCATAAGCACCTGACCGCGGATGTTGGCGGCCTCAGCGCACTGAAGACCGAGTGGGAGGCCTGGTGGGAGCAGCTGCTCAAGGCGCACCCCCACACCTCCCCGGAACTGTCTCCGCCAGATTTCGAAGCGTTCGGCAACTCGCCGGCGCTCCAACGGCTCCTGCAGGCCCATTTCGGCTCTGCCCTCACCTGGGCCAGGGAACGCAGGAGCGAATACGCCGAACTCGAAGCCCAGCGCGTGGCCAGCGGAACGGACCAGCTGCTCGGGGACATGGTGGACGACCGGCTGATGGAGGTGGGGCGGGACTCCCGGGATTTCACGCTGACCATCATTGAGCTGCCGCTGGACGAGCAACGGGCCTGGTACCTGGAACCGGACAAGATCATCATGAGCCATGAGTTGATGGGCCAGCCTGAGCTGTTCCGCAGCTACGTCCAGCCGGTGCTGGAAATCCTGGTCTAGCCCCTGTAGGGAGGACGACGGCGGGAGGTCACGTGCCGCCGTCGTCCTGCCGTACGGTGATGCGCACCTGCCCGGCGGCCGCCCCCGACGCCTGCCATCCGTCCCCGCCTGGCCGGTCCCAGCTGCGGCCGGCGACTTCCACCTTTGTCACCGCCAGGTCCTTGGCATTCGCAACCGCCCACTGGGCCACCGACCATGCCAGTGCCCCGTCCGCGTCCACCACCAGGGTGGCGCCGTCCACCTGCGCATCCACGCCGCCGTACGCCTGCTCCAGCTCCGTCACCACTGTTGTTGAATTCCCCCCTGCCGTCGGGGAGCGCAGCGTGCACTGGACTCCCGCCGGAGTCTGTCCGGTCAGCCCGGAAGCGAAGGCCCGGCCCATCTCCTCGTGCTGGGCATAGGCCTTGGGGTAGGCGGAACGCTGGACCTGCTGGGCCGCGTCAGTGATGTCCAGCGTTTCGTACCCAGGGATCTTCACCAAGGCGTCATAGAAGGCGTTGACGGCGTAGTACGGGTCCATGATCTGGGCCTCGGTGCCCCAGCCCTGGGAAGGCCGCTGCTGGAAGAGCCCCCGCGAGTCAGGGCCGGCCTGGTCGCCGTGGCCGATGTTGCGCAGCTTTGACTCCTGCATGGCAGTGGCCAGGGCAATGGTGGCGGCACGCGGAGGGAGGCCCCGCCGGACGGCCGCGGCGGTGATCAGGGCTGCATTGGCCGCCTGGTCCGGCGCCAGTTCCCCGGTCCGGCCGCCGGCCGTGGCTGTGCAGCGTTCCGAGACGAGGGTCTCGGAACGCTGCACAAAGTAGACCGCCGTGTAAATGCCTCCCGCTGCCAGTGCCAGGGTGAGGAGCAGCACCGCCAGGCGGCGCAGGCCGCGCCTGCGCGCCGCAGACAGAGGTGCCACGAAGAGACTAGTTGGCGTGCAGGGCGTCGTTCAGTTCCACGGTCTGGCCCTTGCGGGGGAGAGCCTCCACCGCGCCCGTGGTGGAGTTGCGGCGGAACAGCAGGTTGGGGACGCCGGAAAGCTCGGCAGCCTTGACGATCCTGGTGGTGTCCTCGCCCACCTCGTCCTTGGGGCCCGGGACGCGGACGCGGGTGCCCGCCGTGACGTAGAGGCCGGCTTCCACCACCGAATCGTCACCGATGCTGATGCCCACGCCTGAGTTTGCCCCGAGCAGGACCCGCTCGCCGATGGTGATCTTTTCCTTGCCGCCGCCGGACAGGGTGCCCATGATGGACGCGCCGCCACCCACGTCGCTGCCGTCCCCGGTCACGACGCCCGCCGAGATGCGCCCCTCCACCATGGAGGTGCCCAGGGTCCCGGCGTTGAAGTTCACGAAGCCCTCGTGCATGACGGTGGTGCCGGCGGCGAGGTGCGCACCCAGGCGCACCCTGTCGGCGTCGGCAATCCTGACCCCGCTGGGGACCACATAGTCCACCATGCGCGGGAACTTGTCGATGCCGTAGACGGTGACAGCGCCCCGCCGGCGCAGCCTGGCGCGCGTCAGTTCAAAGCCCTCGACGGCGGCGGGGCCGAAATTGGTCCACACGACGTTGGGGAGCTTGGCGAAGATGCCGTCCAGGTTAATGGTGTTGGGCTGGACCAGGCGGTGCGAGAGAAGGTGCAGGCGGAGGTAGGCGTCCGCGGTGTCGGCGGGGGCTTCGTCGAGGTTGATCTGGACAAAGACCACCTTCTGCTCCGTGCCGCGGTCCTGGTCTGCGCCGTTCTCAGCGATGGCGGTCAGGGCTTCGTCGGCGTTTTCCACCGAACGGAGGTCCTCGGCCGCAACACCGAGTGCCGGTGCCGGGAACCAGACGTCCAGGACCGTGGTGTCGCTGCCGGTGGTGGCGATGGTGGCCACACCAAAGCCATAGGCGGAACGGTCTTCAGTGTTGGAGGTCAGGGTTTCGGGCACGGCGGAGGAAGCAGTCTCAGTCATGTGCTCCAGTCTATCGAGGGCCGGGCAGGCGGTTCGAACTAGACTGGCTTCGTGACTGCTGAAACCGCCCCCGAATCTTCCGTGTCCACCCTTGACCTGCACCAGGACGTTGCGCTGCTGACCGCGGCACTCATGGACATCAACAGCGTGTCGGGCAATGAGAAGCAGCTCGCGGACGCCGTCGAAGCCGCATTGCGGGGGATTCCCCAGCTCACGGTGGTGCGCGACGGTGACGCCATCGTCGCCCGCACCGAACTGGGCCGCGCCGAACGGGTCATCCTCGCCGGCCACCTGGACACGGTTCCGTTGCCCCTGACTGAAGGTTCCAGGGGCACCGTCCCGTCCAGCTGGGAATCCGGCGTTCCGGGTGAAGGCGTCCTCTATGGCCGCGGAGCCACCGACATGAAGGGCGGCGTGGCGGTCCAGCTGGCGCTGGCAGCACGAATGTTCGACGGCGGCGCGCAGCCCAAGCGGGACGTCACCTTCGTGTTCTACGACCATGAGGAAGTGGAGGCGGTCAAGAGCGGCCTGGGACGCCTGGTCCGCAACCACGGAGACCTGCTGCAAGGAGATTTCGCCATCCTGCTGGAGCCTACGGATGGCACGGTGGAGGGCGGCTGCAACGGCACCAGCCGGTTCGAGGCCAGCACGGCGGGCGAGGCCGCACACTCGGCGCGGGCATGGATGGGCAGCAACGCCATCCACGCAGCAGCCCCCATCCTGGCCCGCCTGGCATCCTACGAACCGCGGACGATCAACGTTGACGGGCTGGACTACCGGGAAAGCCTCAACGCGGTAAAGATCAACGGCGGCACCGCCGGCAATGTCATCCCGGACCGCTGTGTGGTGGAAATCAACTACCGGTTCGCCCCGGACAAGACGCCGGACCAGGCAGAAGCCCACGTCCGGGAACTGCTGGCGGGCTTCGACGTGGTCCGCACTGATGCCGCCGCGGGAGCGCGTCCTGGCCTGCAGCACCCGGCTGCCGCCTCCTTCATTGCCGCCGTGGGAGCCGAGCCCAAGCCCAAATACGGCTGGACCGACGTCGCCCGCTTCAGCGAGCTGGGCATCCCCGCGGTGAACTTCGGCCCGGGCGATGCACTGCTGGCGCACAAGGACAACGAGCACGTCCACGCTGATGCCGTCCGCAAGTGCCTCGCCGCGCTGCAAAGCTGGCTCGCAGGCTGACGGTCCTTAACCGAAAAGGTCCGGAACTCCCCACGGGAATTCCGGACCTTTTCTGTTGCAGCTTCAAAGCCTAGGGAGCCGCAGCTTCCAGGACGTCGGGTTCGGCCTTCGCCGTGCCGCCGGCCGCCTTCTTGGAGCCGCGGCGCTCGATCCATACGGCAAGCCGTGAAACCGAGATGTTGATGGCGATGTAGATGGCCGCCGCCACAAAGAAGATGGGGAACAGGTACTGGGTACCCAGGAAGTCCGCCATGACCTGGACGGCCCGCAGCAGCTCGCCGTACGCCACGATGTAGCCCAGCGAGGTGTCCTTCAACAGAACCACCATCTGCGCAACGAGCGAGGGCATCATGCGGCGGATTGCCTGCGGCAGTTCGATCAGCATGCGCGACTTGTAGCTGGTCAGGCCGATGGCCAGGCCGGCTTCCCGCTGCCCCTTGGGGAGGGACTGGATACCGGCCCGGATGATTTCGGCAAAGACCGCCGCGTTGTACAGCACCAGGCCGGTTACCACGGCGACGAACGCGGAGGTGCCGAAGCCCAGGAGGATGAAGAGCATCATCAGGACCACGGGCATGCCGCGCAGGAACTCCAGGATGACCCGCATGGGTACCCGGATGGCGGCGGCGTCCGAAATGCGCAGGAGGCACAGCAGCAGGCCCAGCGGGAACGCGATGACTGCGGCAAGTGCCGCTGCCGAGAGGGTGGATCCCAGCCCGTTGCCGAGGAGGCGCCAAACATCGGCACGGGTGAAGATCTGCCAGCGGCGTGCTTCGAAGATGCCCTGCTGGGAAAGGGTCAGGACAACCCAGGCCAGCAGGCCAAGAATCAGCAGGCCGCCAATGATGGAGGCAATGAGGGAGACCCGGCGGGCCTTGGGACCCGGGACGTCGTAGAGAACGGAACTCATCGGGCAATCGCCACCTTTCGTTCCACCGTGTTGGCGAGGATTCCCAGCGGAACGGTGAGGAGCAGATAGAAGAACGCAGTGCCCAGCAGGACCGTTATCACGGCGTCACCGTTGGCGTTGGCCAGCTGGCGGCCGTAACCGAACAGTTCCAGGACGAAGAAGGCACCGGCCACCGAGGAGTTTTTGACCAGGGCGATCAGGATGTTGATCAGCGGCGGGATCACCGTGCGCAGTGCCTGGGGGAGGATGATGAGAGAGAGAACCTGGCCGAACTTCATGCCGATGCTGCGTGCGGCTTCGGCCTGGCCCACAGGCACGCTGTTGACGCCCGAGCGGACAGCTTCGGCGATGAACGCGGCGGTGTAGGTGCTGAGGGCAATGATTGCGGCGATCTCGAACTGCTCGAACTTGACCCCGATCCGGGGGAGCACCACCGCTGCGAAGAAGAATGCGATGGTCAGCGGCGTGTTGCGGAGGACTTCCACGTACACGGTGCTGAAACCGCGAAGCGCTGCGACCGGGGAGACGCGTGCCGCGGCAAGCAAGGTGCCAAGGATCAACGCGAAAATGCCGGAGACAACGGAGAGAAAAAGAGTGCGAAGAAAACCCTCCCAGTACAGGGGCAGGTTTTCAAAGATGACGTCCATAAGATCCTTCGGCTGTAAGCGTGGACGGATTAAAGGCGGTGCCGCCGGGGCTGCTGAACAGCCCCGGCGGCGCGGCGGACGCTACTTAGTAACGGTTGATGGCCGGGAGGCTGGGGGCGGTCTTAATGACCGAACCCGCAGTGGCTTCCCAGGCCTTCTTGTAGGAGCCGTCCTTTTCGAAGGATTCGAGCTGGTCGTTGATCCAGTTGCGGAACTCGGTGTCGCCCTTCTTCAGGCCGATGCCGTAAGGCTCCTTGGTGAAGGTCTCGTCGGAAGCGAGCTTGAAGGCGTCCGGCTCCTTGTCAACGAAACCGGCCAGGATCACGTTGTCCGTGGTCACGGCTTCAACCTGCTTGTTGCGCAGCGGCTCCAGGCAGGCGGAGTAGGTGGCGGCCGGGACGAGCTCGGCGCCGTACTTGTCCACGATCGTGGCGGCGGGGGTGGAACCGGTGACGGAGCAGACCTTCTTGCCCTTGACGTCCTCGGGCTTCTTGATGGTGTCGTTGTCCTTGTTCACCATGAGGGCCTGGCCGGCTTCGTAGTACGGGCCGGCGAAGTCCACAACCTGCTTGCGCTTGTCGCTGATGGTGTACGTGGCGATGACCAGGTCAACCTTGCCCTGCTCGATGAAGGGCTCGCGGTTGGCGGAAACGGTCTCGGACCATTCGATCTTGTCCGCGGGGATGCCCAGCTTGGCGGCGATCAGCTTGCCCATTTCGACGTCGAAACCTACGGGCTTGCCGTCCAGGCCCACCTGGCCGAACAGCGGCTGGTCGAACTTGGTGCCGATCTTGATGGTGCCGGCGGAGGACAGCTTCGCCATGGTGGTTCCGGCAGCGAACGACGGCTTCTCAACGGGGCTCGGGTTGCTGGAGCCGCCTGAGTCTCCACCGCCGCAGGCGCTCAGTGACAGTGCGAGGGCAGCGGTAGCCGCCACGACGAAGGACTTTCGCCGGGACATAAATGCCTTCATGACATTCCTTTCATTGGTGGCCGCGGGTTTTCCGGCCTGGATGCGATCTGAAGTGCGGTTGTTCGGTAAGTCAGTGGGTGAGGAGCTTGGACAGGAAGTCCTTGGCCCGGTCACTCTTCGGGTTGGTGAAGAACTCCTCCGGGGTGGCGTCCTCCACGATCTGGCCGTCCGCCATGAAGACCACGCGGTCGGCGGCCTTGCGGGCGAAGCCCATCTCGTGGGTGACCACGATCATGGTCATGCCTTCCTTGGCGAGCTGGACCATGACGTCCAGGACCTCGTTGATCATTTCGGGGTCCAGCGCTGACGTGGGCTCGTCGAACAGCATCACCTTCGGCTTCATTGCCAAGGCACGGGCGATCGCAACGCGCTGCTGCTGGCCGCCCGAGAGCTGGGCCGGCAGCTTGGGAGCCTGGTGGCCCACGCCCACGCGTTCCAGGAGCGCCATGGCGTCCTTTTCCGCTGCCGCCTTGGAAACACCTTTGACCTTGATCGGCCCCAGGGTGACGTTTTCAAGGATGGTCTTGTGCGCGAACAGGTTGAACGACTGGAAGACCATTCCGACGTCGGCGCGGAGCTGTGCGAGTTCCTTGCCTTCCTCGGGAAGGACTTTCCCGTCGATGCTGATTGTTCCGCCCTCGATGGTTTCCAGGCGGTTGATTGCCCGGCAGAGGGTGGACTTACCGGAGCCCGAGGGCCCGATGACCACAACAACCTCGCCCTTGCGGACCTGGAGGTTGATGTCCTTCAAAACGTGCAGCTGGCCGTAATGCTTGTTAACGGCGTTCAGGGAGACGAGAGCATCGCCGGGCACATGAGTAGTCATAGGAAAGAATCTAGCGAACAACCGTGGGTTATGACGCCAATCACCCCAAGTTCATGCCGATCGTGATTCAAGAGATACCTGGAGTTGGAGGTTAGCCTAGGGGAATGAGCATCAACGCAGATCCGGCCAAGAATACCCAGCCGCGCCGTAAGGGGCCCCTCGAGCTGCGCCGCAAGCAGGCGGCCGTGGAAATGTCGGACCAGCACCTGCTCGATACGAAAGGCCCCGGCCAGTTCGTCCACACCGACCCGTGGCGGGTCCTGCGGATCCAGAGCGAATTCGTCGAGGGCTTCGGCGCGCTGGCGGACATCGGGAAGGCCGTCAGCGTCTTCGGCTCAGCCCGCACCAAGCCCGGAAGCGTGTACTACGAGATGGGCGTGGAAGTGGGGCGCAAGCTCGCCGAAGCCGGAGTTGCCGTGATCACCGGGGGCGGCCCGGGTTCCATGGAGGCGGCCAACCGGGGAACGGTGGAAGGCAACGGCGTATCGGTGGGCCTCGGCATTGAACTGCCCTTCGAGCAGGGCCTGAACCAGTGGGTGGACCTGGGCATCAACTTCCGCTACTTCTTCGCCCGCAAAACCATGTTCGTCAAATACGCGCAGGGCTTCATTGTGCTGCCCGGCGGCCTGGGCACCCTGGATGAGCTGTTCGAGGCCATGGTCCTGGTCCAGACCCGGAAAGTGACGTCCTTCCCCATCGTCCTCCTGGGCGTCGACTTCTGGGGACCGATGATCGAGTGGATCAGGGGCACCCTGGTGGCCGAGGGCATGGTCTCCGAGAAGGACCTTGACCTTATCCAGCTGGTTGATGACCCCGCCGAAGCCGTGGACCGGGTCCTCCACGTCGCGGTGACCCCGTCACTGAACGGGGAACAGCGGCCGGAGTAGCTGCGGGCCGCAGTTGGCGCCACCGGTCTGGCACGATGGAACAGTGAGCTTCTTTCTGGTTTTCCTCGCCGTCGTCCTTGTGGCGGCGGTCCTTTGGGCCGGCCTGGGCCGGCGCTCCCGCAAGCCGGACGGGGCGGCGCTGCCTGTCCTGCTGGGCGGTTTCGAACAGCCGCCGGCCAACCTGCCGCCGGTGCTGCTGCCGGAGCGCGCCGTTCCGGAGGACGTGACCCGGCTTCGCTTCTCGCTGGGCCTGCGCGGCTACCGGATGGACCAGGTGGACCAGGTCCTGGACGAACTGCGGGACCAGCTGGCGGCACGCGACGCGGAACTGGCCGAACTGCGGGACCGGCTGGCCGCCACGGAAGCGCAAACCGGCGCCGGCCCAGGCCAGCCGGACGACGGCGGGCTCCCGGCCCCCGGCACGGTTCCGGAAGTGCCGGACGCGGGAGAGGGCGGGAACCAGGCGGTCCATGAAGGCGCTGCCCCGCGGAAGGGCGGCCTGTGAGCACGGTTGCCCGCCGCAGCCCGCTGGCCTCTGCCGGCAATATGGCCCACCGGGCTGCATCCGCCGTCCGCGGCTGGCCCTGGTGGCTCCAGGTCACCGCACTGTACGGCGGTTCCAGGCTGGTAACAGCCTGCATTTTCATGGCCGCGGCGCTCCACCAGGGCCCCAACCCCTGGTTCCCGCCAAAGCCGGACTACTGGAACTTCATCAACATCTGGGATGCCCGCTGGTACGCGCAGGTCATCGCCAACGGCTACCCGTCGGTCCTTCCCACGGACGCTGCCGGGAACGTCCAGGAAAACACGTGGGCTTTCTACCCGCTTTTTCCTGCGCTGGCCGGCGGACTCAGCCGCCTCACCGGCCTGAACCCGGCCGCCGCACTCACGCTGGTCGCCATGCTGGCCGGATGGGGTGCTGCGCTCGCGGTGTACGCCCTCTTCCGGCAGAAGACCCCGCACGCACCCGCCATGTGGGGTGTTGCGTTCTTCTCGGTCTTCCCTGTTTCGGCTGTTCTGCAAGTGCCCTACGCCGAGCCGCTGTCCCTCCTGCTGCTCGCTGGGGCACTGCTCCTGGTGGTGCGCCGCCGGTACCTCGGGGCCGCCCCCGTAGTGGTCCTGCTGTGCCTGTCCCGGCCCGTGGGCGTTCCCTTCGCTGCCATGCTGGGGCTGCTCCTGGTCTTCCATGCCGCCGGAAATCTCCGCCGCGGGCGGCAAGGGACTCCGGCTGAGAATATCCACTCGGTCAAGGACCTGGCGGCACTCACCGGACTCGCCGCCGTTGCCGGCCTGTCCGCCCTGGCCTGGCCGGCTGCGGCATGGGCGGCCACCGGGGACCTGCAGGCGTACACCAAGACCGAAACCGTCTGGCGGGGCCGCGACCTGGTGCCTTTCAAGCCGTGGTTCGACACCGGCGTCGACCTCTTTGGTCCTGTGCTGGGCGTCCTCGCACCCCTGGTTTTCGTGGCCCTGTTCGGCGTGATGCTGTTCCTGCCCCCGGTGGTGCGGCTCGGCGTCGAACTGCGGCTCTGGTGCGCCTGCTACATGGGTTACCTGCTGGCGTTCCTCCACCCCCAGACCAGTACCTTCAGGATGCTGCTGCCGCTGTTTCCGCTGGCATTGGGCACGGTTTTCCTGTCCCGGTCCAGGGCGTACCGGGGGACCGTGGTGGCCATGTTCCTGCTGCTGCAGATCGTCTGGATCGTGTGGCTGTGGGCGTGGGCGCCGCTGCCCGGCGGAGGGGATTATCCGCCGTAGCAAAACCGGCTTTCGCGCAGGTCAGGGCCGGAATGACACGTTCCGGGAAATGTCCATCGATTAGCTACGTGCGGGTAATTCCGCGATAATGATAGGTAAGCAAGGACAAAAGCATTCAGAAAACGCGCAGCCTCGGCGGTGGTCCAACCACCCCGCCACAGCGGCCTGATCGACATGCGGACACAGCCCGCCCGGGCTGATTAGTCCTGGGACAAAATGGAGGGGAATTCCTCATGGCGGCTATGAAACCACGCACCGGCGACGGCCCAATGGAAGTCACCAAGGAGGGCCGCAGCCTGATCATGCGGGTCCCGCTCGAAGGCGGCGGGCGCCTGGTGGTCGAACTGAACGCTGCCGAGGCAGCCAACCTCAAGGAATGCCTGGTCGGCGTTACCGAATAGTCGTGCCGGTCGGGGTGCGCAGCCCGCGGGCTGCGCACCCTGACCTTTATGCGGCGGCTACTTCTTGACGGCCACCAGCAGGCCGTCCCCGGTGGGAAGCATTGCCGACGCCAGCCTGTCGTCCTCGCGAATGGCCTTGCCCACCTGCCGCAGGGTCACCGTGTTGGGCTCGCGGCCTGCAGGGTTGGCCACCTTGTCCTTGTCCAGGGCATCGTTGATGACCAGCAGGCCCGAGCGTTTGAGCAGCCGGATGGCCTGTTCCACATAGCCGGGGAGCCCGGGCTTGTCCGCATCGATGAAGACAAGATCGTAGGCGCCGTCCGTGAGCCGGGGCAGGACGTCGCCCGCGCGGCCGGAAATGGTGCGGGTCCGGTTGGCGGGACTGCCGGCCTCGGCGAACGCTTCGCGGGCAGCCCGCAGGTGCTCCACGTCCACATCGATGGTGGTCAGGACAGCGTGCGCGCCAAGGCCCCGCAGCAGGCAGACGCCGGAGACGCCGGCGCCGGTGCCGATCTCCACCGCCGTCTGCGCCTTGGACGCGGCGGCCAGGACCGTGAGGACCGCGCCCACGCCGGGACTGATGGCGCTGACGCCCAATTCAAAAGAACGTTCCCGGGCCCGAAGCATAACCTCATCCTCAGCGGGCAGATCTTCTGCATAGGACCAGCTGCTGGACTTGTCGGCGCTCATGAATAATCGCTTTCTGGGCGTAAAGGGGGAATGTCTCCTCAAGCCTACTGTGTCCGGTCGGGCCGGGCAGGGAAGCGGGCGTTGCGCCGACGGCTGAAGTTTGCGCCCGATCAGGAAATTCCCAGCCAAGTTTGAAATGATTGGTATCCGCTCATCCAAAAGGTGACCGGCGCCGAATCAGAGATGTCAACAGTATCCGGGCGTTAGCATTCCACGAGGGGAGTGGACGATGTCATCTTCAGTTGTGGCACCTGTCCCTGCAGTAAACAATCCCGACGATGAGTGGGTCCGTCCCACCTGGGAAGAAGTGGTCACCAACCACTCCGCGAAGGTCTACCGGCTGGCCTACCGCCTGACCGGCAACAAGTTCGACGCCGAGGACCTCACCCAGGAGGTCTTTGTCCGCGTGTTCCGTTCGCTGGAGAACTTCAAGCCCGGAACCCTCGATGGCTGGCTCCACCGCATCACCACCAACCTGTTCCTTGACCAGGCCCGGCGGAAGACCCGCATCCGTTTCGACGCACTGGCGGAGGACGCCGAGTCCCGGCTGCCGGGCCGGGAGCCGGGTCCGGAGCAAAGCTTCGAGTTGAACAACCTCGACCTGGACGTGCAGGCCGCCTTGGAGGAACTGCCGCCGGACTTCCGCGCCGCCGTGGTCCTGTGCGACCTTGAAGGGCTCTCCTACGACGAGGTCGCCGAGGCCCTGGGCGTGAAGCTGGGCACCGTCCGTTCGCGCATCCACCGGGGACGGACCATGCTCCGCGAAAAGCTGGCCCACCGCGATCCGCGCCCGCAGCAGTCCCGCCGCAAGCTTTCGATGCCGCGCATCGCCGGCATCCTCTGAACGGCACATGAAGTCCCAGTTTCCTTTCGGCGGCAGGCATCAGCGCACCGGCAGCCACCTGGAGGCCTGCCAGGAGTGTGCCGCCACGGTGCGCCGGGAACGGCAGTACCTTGAGCGCCTGCGGGACGCCCCCATTCCGCCCGCCAGCCAGGACCTGACGGCACGGCTGCTGGCCCGGACCCACGAACTGGCAGCCCAGCCGGCCGCCCCGGTGCCGCCGCCCCAGGGTGTCACCTCGCGCATGGCCGCCCGGGCCCTTGCGCTCACCGCCGGCGGAACCGTAGCCGCGGCGGGCGTGCTGGCCGTGGGTGCTTTCACGGCAGCAGGTGACCCCAGCGCCGGCGAACGGGCGGGAACCGAGGCCGCTTTTTCGCATGTCTCATCGCAGACCCCCGCTGACGGCCGGACCTTGAGCGCCACGCAGCTGGCCACCCTGCGTTCCGAAGGGTGGGCGTGTCCGGACCTGCAGGCCCTGGGATTCCATCTGGAAGCGGCGCGTGCGCTGGTGGTCAACGGGGAGCCCGCAGTGGAGTTGAGGCTCACTGACGGCGCACACCACGCCACCGTCACGGAGCAGCACCCTGTCGCCAATGAACCAGCAGGCCACGCCCCGGTGGTTCACGGGGTTGCAGAGGGCGAGAGCGCTGCCGGCGAGGAGGGTGGACCGGTGCAGGTGCCGGGCACCTCCCAGTGGTCCGCCACGTACCGGGCCGCAGGCCTGACCATCACCTACCGCTCCGACCTGCCCGCGGAGCAGGCCGACGATGCCATGCCCATCCTCAAGCGGCTTGCCGATTCCGCGGCGGAGGGAGTCGCGGCAGACGTCCCGGACCGGCCGGAAGGGCAGGCCGCGGAACCCCTGGATGCACGGCTGGAGCGCGGAATCAACAAGATCGCGGCCCTGTTCACCCAATGACACGGACTGTTTACCCGCCCGCCGGGTGGGAATCGTCACTCGCTGCCCGGAGAGGGTAATCTTCCTAAAGTGTTTGGAATCAACGGCCCGGAGTTCATCCTTCTGCTGATCATTGGCGTGCTGGTGATCGGCCCCCAGCGGCTGCCGGAATATACCCAGAAGCTGGCGAACCTGGTCAAGGAAGTCCGCCGGATGGCCAACGGTGCCCGTGAGCAAATCAAGGAAGAAGTGGGCATCGACATCGATGATGTCGACTGGAAGAAATACGATCCCCGCCAGTACGATCCGCGGCGCATCATCAAGGAAGCACTGCTAGACGACGACACCAAGCCCGTCAGCGCAGGCGCCCCCGCCGCGGTGGCTGCCGTTTCCGGCGCTGCCGCCGCAGCAGATGCCGCCCCCAGCAGGCCTGAAAGGGTAGTCCAGCGGCTCGCCCCGGGCGAGACCGCCCCGTTCGACACCGAAGCCACCTAGGCCTCCCACTCAGCGGGGCTGAAGACCCAGTTTCATCCCGGCGAGGCCGCGCGGTTTAGCGGCAAGCTGCCCGGCGATGCCGGTAAGCGCGGCCGCCGCTGGAGCCCCGGGCCTGCCAAGGACGATCGGAACCCCGGCATCCCCGCCCTCGCGCAGCTCGATGTCCAAGGGAATCTGGCCCAGCAGGGGGACATCCGCTCCCACCGTGGCGCTGAGCCGTTCCGTGAGCACCGTCCCGCCGCCGCTGCCGAAGAGCTCCATCCGGCCGCCGTCGGGCATCTCCAGATACGACATGTTCTCGATGACGCCTGCAATCTTCTGCCCGGTCTGCGTGGCGATGGCACCGGCCCGTTCGGCGACGTCGGCTGCTGCTGCCTGCGGCGTGGTGACCACCAGGATTTCAGCCTTGGGCAGCAGCTGGGCAACGGAGATGGCGATGTCGCCGGTGCCTGGCGGGAGGTCCAGGAACAGGGCATCCAGGTCGCCGAAGTAGACGTCGGTAAGGAACTGTTCCAACGCCCGGTGCAGCATGGGTCCGCGCCAGGCCACCGGCTGATTGCCGGTCACGAACATGCCGATGGAAATCACCTTCACGCCGTAGGCCACGGGCGGAAGGATCATGTCGTCCACTTGCGTGGGTTTTTGCGTGATGCCCAGCAGGGCCGGTACGGAGAAGCCATAGACGTCGGCGTCCACGATGCCCACCCGGAGGCCCTGGGCGGCCAGTGCCGTGGCCAGGTTCACCGTCACCGAGGACTTGCCCACGCCGCCCTTGCCGCTGGCCACCGCGTAGACCTTGGTCAGGGAATCCGGCTCGTTGAAGGGAATCGTGCGCTGGCCGCCCGGTCCGCGCAGCTTCTCCTTGAGGGCATCGCGCTGCGCCTGGTCCATCACCCTGAGCTCGACGTCGACGGCCGTGACGCCGGGGACCGCGGAAAGGGCTTTCTGCGAATCAGCGGTGATGGTATCCCGCAACGGGCAGCCCGCGATGGTGAGCAGGACCGCGACGGTGACCTTCCCGTCGTCGGACACCTGGACGGAGTCCACCATGCCCAGTTCCGTGATGGGGCGGCGCAGCTCCGGATCGATGACGGTGGCCAGGGCATCGTTGACGGCACTGGCCAGTGGTGACCGGCCGGCGGCTGCGGGGTGGGTGGGGGCGCTCATGGACGGAGCCTCGGCTTTCGTGCGGTATTGGCGACGGGCCGGCCGGTGACGGACGGCCTGCTTGTCATTGGGCAGAGTGGCCGGGTTTGACCCGGGGGATCTGCTGGGTGCGCGGGTTGCGCTGCCGGTCCCGCTGCTCGCGCAGTTTGTCCTTGACCTTGTCCCGCGGGGATTCGTGCGAGCCGGGCCCGGAGTCCTCATGGGTCCGCAGTTCCTCCTGCGCTTCCAGGAGGTCTTCCAGGAGCGAGCGCAGCTCGGCCCGGACGTAGTCGCGGGTTGCCACCTCGCGCAGCGCGATCCGAAGGGAGGCCAGCTCCCGCGTCAGGTATTCGGTATCGGACAGGTTGCGCTCGGCCCGCTGCCGGTCCTGCTGCAGCGAGACGCGGTCGCGGTCATCCTGCCGGTTCTGCGCCAGCAGCAGCAGGGGTGCAGCGTAGGAGGCCTGCAGCGACAGCATCAGGGTCAGCAGGGTGAAGCCGAGGTCCCTTGAGTCGAACTGCCACTCGGCGGGGGCCCATGTGTTCCAGCCGAGCCAGAAGATGCAGAACACGGTCATGTAGACCAGGAACTGCGGCGTGCCCATGAACCGGGCGAAGCCCTCGGTGGCGTGGCCGAAGGCGTCCGGGTCCGGGGAGAACTTGGGCAGGATCCGCTGCCGGGCGCTCAAAGGTGTGTCGAGACTGCCTTTTGATTCCGCATTGGCCAGGTTCCGCTGGTTGGTGTTCTTCGGAGCGCTGTTATCAGCCAATGCGGCCACCGAGCTTTCTTATCGGGGCTTCGCCATCATGGGCGCGCCAGTCGTCCGGCAACAAATGATCCAATACGTCATCAACAGTCACCGCCCCCACAAGCCGGCCGGCGTCATTGACTACCGGGAGGGAGTTCAGGTTGTAGGTGGCCAAGGTCCGTGCCACTTCGCTGATGTGGGCCTGGTCGGACAACGGCTCAAGGTTCTTGTCCACCAGGTTTCCCAGTGCCTCGAACGGCGGGAAACGCAGCAGCTGCTGGATGTGCACCACGCCCAGGAAGCGGCCCGTGGGCGTTTCCAGCGGTGGCCGGGCAATGAAGATCGACGACGCCAGGGCGGGGGAGAGCTCCTCGCGCCGGACGTGGGCCAGGGCTTCGGCGACGGTGGCCTCCGGCGGCAGGATGACAGGCACCGGGGTCATCAGGCCGCCGGCGGTGTCCTCGTCATACTCAAGCAGGCGGCGGACGTCCTCGGCGCCTTCAGGCTCCATGAGTTGGAGCAGTTCCTCTGCCTGGGCGGAGGGGAGTTCACCGAGGAGGTCGGCGGCGTCGTCAGGATCCATCTCCTCCAGGACGTCCGCGGCGCGCTGGACATCCAGGGCGGAAAGGATCTCCACCTGGTCGTCCTCCGGCAGTTCCTGGAGGACGTCGGCCAGCCGTTCGTCCTGCAGTTCGCTGGCAACCTCGAAGCGGCGCTTGTCGCTCATTTCCTGCAGGGCCTCGGCAAAGTCCGCGGGCTTGAGGTCCTCGTGGTTGGCCACGAACTGGGTGGCGGCCTGCGGTTCGGTGCGCGGCCCCTGCTGGGCGTCCGCCCAGTCGATGATCAGCGTTTCGTTGCGGCGCAGCCTGCTCAAAGGGGACAAGGAGTGGCCGCGCCGGACAAAGAGCTTGCTGACGAACCAGTCGCGGGACCGGTGCTGGTCTATGGCGATGTCTTCGATCGTGGCGTCGCCGCTGCCGTCGCGGAGGGTGACCCGGCGGTCGAACATCTCGGCCACCACCAGTGTTTCCGCCCCACGCTGTTCAAACCGGCGCAGGTTGACCAGGCCCGTGCAAATGATCTGCGTCTGGTCAATCGAGGTGATGCGGGTCATGGGCACGAAGACACGCTTCTTGCCTGGGACTTCCACCACAATGCCCACTACGTGCGGGGCTCCCTGGGTTCCCCGGGACAGCACAACAACGTCGCGCAGCCGGCCCAGCCGGTCGCCCAGCGGGTCGAAGACGTCGAGGCCCAGGAGGCGTGCCACGAAGACGCGTGTAGGTGTTGTGCTCACCACTACAGGCTACCGAGTCTGCTCTCTTTTAGCTGAATTTACAGGCGGCACCCACCTTGATGGGCAAGAATGGGTTTATGTCGAACATTTTTGGTGCTCCCAAGGCCGGCGCCGCGAACGGACCGGACGATGCCCGGGCTGTTCCCACCGGTGACACCGTTGGCTCCTACACTTCCTACCTCGACGCCCAGAAGGCGGTTGACTACCTGGCGGACCAGCAGTTCCCGGTCCAGATGGTGTCCATTGTGGGCAATGAACTGAAGATGGTGGAGCGGGTTACGGGGCGCCTGAGCTATCCGCGGGTAGCGTTGTCGGGAGCGCTGAGCGGCATGTGGTTCGGCCTGTTCGTGGGCGTCATGCTCTCCTTCTTCGCTCCGTCACCCGGGTACTTCTCCATCATGACCTCGGTGCTGATGGGCGCGGCGTTCTTCATGCTCTTCGGCATCGTCACCTACGCCATGCAGCGCGGCAAGCGGGACTTCACCTCCACCAGCCAGGTGGTGGCCACCAGCTACGACGTGATCGTGGCCCCCGAGGCAGCCCACGAGGCCCGGCGGCTCCTGCAGCAGTTGCCCATGTCCCGCTCGGACGCAGCATCCGGCCACGGCCCGTATACGCAGCATGACTACTACAACCAGCCGTACCAGCAGCAGCACCACCAGCAGCCCGGGCAGCAGCAGGGGCAGGGCCCGGCCCGCCCCGCCGGGTGGAACGATCCCTACGGCCAGCGGTCCTCCGGTTCGTCCGCCCACAACGGACCGGTGCAGGAAGGCCACGGGTACCCGGACGACGCAGGCCAGCAGCACACCGGCCAGCAGCCGGCCCAGCAGTACGACGCCGGCCAGCAGCACAGCGGCCAGCAGCCGGCGCAGCCGGTCCGTTCCGTCCGTTACCCGGACCTGCCGGACGGCCGCCCGCAGTACGGCGTGCGCCTGCCCCAGGGCCCTGCTGCTGATGCGGGGCAGCCTGGCATGGGACAAACCACGGAACACCGGGCAGAAGCAGAACACCGGGCAGGGGACCACGTGCATGATGGCGCGGAGCACCCGGTGGAAAACCAGTATGGTCCGGACGGGGACCAGCACCGGGGCGACCACCGGCAGTAACGGCGCAGGTGCGTCCGGGTACACGGGGCGGATGGCGTCAGGAACCGGTGCCACAAACTAAGAGCGGGGCCGCTGGAATCATTCCAGCGGCCCCGCTCTTTGATTTCTTCAGCGCGTATCAGGATTCTTCGGTCCGGTAGATGCCGGCCATCCAGTCCTCCACATCCTCCGCCTTGCGCGGCAGGGCTGCACTGAGGTTGACGGGGCCCTCGGCGGTCATGAGGATGTCGTCCTCGATCCGGACGCCGATGCCGCGGTATTCCTCCGGGATTGCGAGGTCTTCCTTCTTGAAGTACAGGCCCGGTTCGATGGTGAACACCATGCCCTCGGTGAGTACCCCGTCGAGGTAGAGATCCCGCTTGGCCTGGGCACAGTCATGGACATCCAGGCCCAGGTGGTGGCTGGTGCCGTGCGGCATCCAGCGGCGGTGCTGCTGGCCCTCGGGGCTGATGGCTTCCTCCACGCTGACGGGCAGGATTCCCCATTCGGACAGGCGCTCAGCCAGGACTGTGGTGGCCGCAGTATGGATGTCGCGGAACTTGGTTCCCGGCTGGGCCGCTGCGAATCCGGCGTCGGCAGCGTCGAGGACCGCCTGGTAGACCTTGCGCTGGATGTCGCTGAAGGTGCCGCTGGCCGGAAGGGTCCGGGTGATGTCCGCGGTGTAGAGAGAGTCGGCCTCGACGCCGGCGTCCAGGAGCAGAAGTTCGCAGGCGTGGATCCGGCCCGTGTTCCGGGTCCAGTGCAGCACGGTGGCGTTGTTGCCGGACGCCGCGATGGTGTCGTAGCCCAGTTCGTTGCCTACCTCGCGGGCACGGGCGAAGAAGGCACCCTCCACCACGCGTTCACCGCGGGCGTGCGTGAGGGCGCGCGGCAGGGCCTTGACCACCTCTTCAAATCCTTCAACGGTGGCCGACACCGCAATCTTCATTTGCTCGATTTCCCACTCGTCCTTGAGCAGGCGCAGTTCGGAGAGGGCTTCGCTGAGCTTCTCGTCCAAGGCGTCGAGCACTTCGAGGTCCAAGTTCTCGGGGTCCTTGGCCGTGTTGTACCGGGCCGTGTCCACCAGTGCGTCGATGTTGTCGTCAACCTTGCGGACCAGGCGGATGGAGATCCCGCCGATCTCCGGGGCGCCCACATCCTTGGTAATTGCCGTTTCCAGCTGGTCGATGTGGGCGGTGGCCAGTCCCAGCCGGGCCTCGAACTCTTCGAGGGTGGGACGGGCGCCGATCCAGAATTCACCGGAGCGGGAGTCCGCGTAGAACTGTTCCGTGTCCCTGCCGGCCAGCGGCCGGAAGTACAGCGTGGCGCGGTGGTGTGCGCCGTCGTCGCCCGTTCCCTCTTCCACCGGATCCAGGATCAGGACTGCGTCCGGCTCGTGGTCCAGGCCGAGGCCCGTCAGGTGGGCGAAGCCGGAATGTGGGCGGAAGCGGTAGTCGCAGTCGTTGGAACGGACCTTGAGCGGCCCCGCGGGGATAACCAAGCGTTCGCCTTTGAACTGGGCCGAGATCGCCTTGCGCCGGGATGCGGCGTAGCCGGCGACGGCGTCGCGCCGGGGGAGCTCCTGGCTGGACGGCGCCCAGTTGCTGGCCATGAAGGCCTTGAAGGCGTTGGAACTGGGCCGCTGGGAGCGGTTGTTGACGCGGTCCTCCAGCGGCTGGGAAGCAGAGTTTTGGGTGTTTTCGGCATCGTTCACGGCACCATCGTCTCACCAGCATCCCGGCTACGCGAACAGGCCTCCCCGGTCTCCTGTCCCCGGTCCACTACGCTGGATAAGTGAGGATTGACCTGCATGCCCACTCCAACGTCTCCGACGGCACCGAGACCCCCGCCGATGTCATGGCCTCTGCTGCCCGTGCGGAACTGGATGTGGTGGCCCTGACCGACCATGATTCGACGGCCGGCTGGGCGGAGGCCGCCGCGGCCGCCGCCACGTGCGGGGTGGCCCTGGTGCCGGGCATGGAAGTCTCCTGCCGGACCGAGGAGGGCATCAGTGTCCACCTCCTGAGCTACCTGCACGACCCCACCCATCCCGGGCTGCTCGAGGAAATCACGAAGGCCAAGGACTCCCGCCTGACCCGCGCCGAACGCATGGTGACCATCCTTGCCGAGGACTATCCGCTCACCTGGGACGACGTCATCCACCACGTGGCGCCCGGAGCCACCCTTGGCCGGCCGCACATCGCCGACGCCCTCGTCGCAGCGGGCGTCGTGGAGGACCGCTCCGAGGCGTTCGCATCCATTCTCACCTCCCGGTCCCGCTACTTCATCCCGCACTACGCCCCGGACCCGGCCACCGCCGTCGAACTGGTCCGTGCCGCCGGCGGCGTGCCCGTGTTTGCCCATCCGGTGGCTTCCGCCCGGGGCCGGATCGTGGGGGAGCGGACGTACCGGGACATGATCGACGCCGGGCTGGCAGGCCTGGAGATCAACCACCGGGACAACCCGGAAGAGGGCCGGGATTTCCTGCGCAAACTTGCGGCCCGGCATGGCCTGCTGGTCACCGGCTCTTCCGATTATCACGGCACCGGCAAGCCCAACCTGCTCGGCGAAAACCTCACCGCCCCGGAGATGCTGGCGCGGATCGAGGAACTGGGTACGGGAGCCGTGGTCGTCCGTCCCCAAGCACCCAAGTAAGTAGCGCCAAGTGTCGTTTTGGAGGACCAATACGACACTTGGTGCTACCTAGTTGGGCTGGAACGAGGCCAGGGTGGCGTGCGCTCCGAGCCGCTTGGCCATGATGTCGATGGCGGGCTGGTTCTGGTCCACGCATACGAACTTCCGGCCGAGCTTGGCGGCAACTGCCCCAAGGGTGCCGGAGCCGGCGAAGAAGTCCAGGCACCAGTCACCGGGCCGGGACGACGCAGCGACCACGCGGCGGACCAGGCCCTCCGGCTTCTGCGTAGGGTAGCCGGTTTTCTCCTTGCCGGTGGGCGAGACGATGGTGTGCCACCAGACGTCGGTCGGCAGCTTTCCCAGTTCCCGCTTGGCGGGGGTCACCAGGCCCGGCGCCATGTAGGGCTCGCGGTCCACCTCGGCGCTGTCGAAATGGTACTTCGAGGGGTTCTTGACGTACACCAGGATGTTGTCGTGCTTGGTGGGCCACCGGTTTTTCGCCCGGGCGCCGTAGTCGTATGCCCAGATGATCTCGTTCAGGAAGCATTCCCGGCCGAAGATGGCGTCCAGCATCACCTTGGCGTAGTGCACCTCACGGTAGTCCAGGTGCAGGTACAGGGTGCCGTCGTCGGCCAGCAGGCGCCAGGCCTCCACGAGCCGGGGTTCCAGGAAGGACCAGTAGTCGCTGAACGCATCATCGTAGCGGTGCAGGGCGCCCTTGATGGTGTCGTAGGAGCGGCCCTTGAAGCCCACCCGGTCCCCGCTGCCGCCGGCGTTCACCACCATCCGGGTTTCCTGGCGCTGCTGCGGCCGGCCCGTGTTGAAGGGCGGGTCCACATAAATCAGTGTGAAGGCGCCGTCCGGCAGCGTGGGGAGGTACGCCGCGTTGTCCGCGTGCACCACCAGGCTGCCGCCGTCCGGCGCCCAAACAGTGTCAGTCATCAGGGCAGTTAGGCCTCGGAGTTGCCCGGCTGGCTGCCGTTGTCCGCACCGGCCACCACTTCGCCGTTGCGGCGGCGGGTGCGGGTGCGGGTCCGGCGGGCGCGGTTGGGCTTTTCGCCCTCTGCCGCGGGTGCCGCAGCTTCAGCGGCGGATGCGGTCTCCGGAGTTGAGGTACGACGACGGCGCTCGCCCGTGCGGCCCGTCGAGTCATTGCTCCGGCCGCCTTCGCGGCTGCCGCCCTTGCCGGCGTCGCTGTTTCCGCGGCCCCGTCCGTCCCGGTCGCGTGAGCGGCCCGCGTCGCGGCCGCCGCGGCTGTTCTTCTTGCCGGTCTCGCCGAGGTCCTCGAGGACTTCGGCGTCGACGCCGGCCAGGGTCCGCTTGTCGCGGGGCAGGCGGCCCTTGGTGCCCTCGGGGATGTCAAGGTCCGTGTAGAGGTGCGGCGAGGAAGAGTAGGTTTCCACCGGCTCCGGCACACTCAGCCCCAGCGCCTTGTTGATCAGGCCCCAGCGCGGCATGTCGTCCCAGTCCACGAACGTGACGGCGGTGCCCTTGTTGCCGGCGCGGCCCGTGCGGCCCACCCGGTGCAGGTAGATCTTCTCGTCTTCCACGCACTGGTAGTTGATGACGTGCGTAACGTCCTCGACGTCGATGCCGCGGGCGGCAACGTCGGTGGCCACCAGGACATCGACCTTGTTGTTGCGGAAGGCGCGCAGCGCCTGTTCGCGGGCGCCCTGGCCCAGGTCGCCGTGGATGGCGGCGGCGGCGAACCCGCGGTCCACCAGTTCCTCGGCCACCTTGGCGGCGGTGCGCTTGGTCTTGGTGAAGATGATGGTCCGCCCGCGGCCGCGGGCCTGCAGGATGCGTGCCACCACTTCGGTCTTGTCCATGCTGTGCGCACGGTAGATCAGCTGGCGGATGTCGCGCTTGGTCAGGCCCTCGTCCTCCGGATCCGCGGCGCGGATGTGCGTGGGCTGGGTCATGTAGCGGCGGGCCATGGCTATGACGGGGCCGGGCATGGTGGCGGAGAACAGCAGGGTCTGGCGGACGGCGGGCGTTGCCGCGATCAGCGTCTCCACGTCCGGCAGGAAGCCCAGGTCCAGCATTTCGTCGGCTTCGTCCAGCACCACGATCTTGACGTTCTTCAGGCTCAGGTGCTTCTGCTTGAAAAGGTCGATCAGCCGGCCGGGGGTTCCCACCACTACCTCGACGCCCTGCTTCAGCGCCTCCACCTGGGGCTCGTACGCGCGGCCGCCGTAGATGGTGGTGATCCGGGCGTTGCGCTTGCGCGCCGCCGTCTGAAGGTCGCTGGCTACCTGGACTGCCAGTTCACGGGTAGGAACAATGACCAGGGCCTGCGGTGCGCCGGGCACGGCCAGCTTGGCGTAGCCGGGATCATCCTGCCCGATCACGCGCTGCAGCGCCGGAATGCCGAAGCCCAGGGTCTTGCCGGTACCGGTCTTGGCCTGGCCGATGATGTCGTGTCCGCCCAGGGCGACCGGCAGGGTCATGGCCTGGATGGGGAAGGGGTGGGTGATGCCGGCATCGGCAAGGGATTCGACGATGTCTGCGCGGACGTTGTAGTCGGCGAAGGACTTCTCCGCGATCTCGTGCGGCGTCTCGTCGGAGATGATGGTTTCTTCCGGCTCGATGGTTTCCGTGCCGGACTCATCGCTCAGGAGCTGGTGGGTATGCAATTCACTCACAGGGGAGTTTCCTTATTCATTTGGGCAATGGCGCTGCCTGCTCAACGGGCCGGCCAAGGCTGGCCGCTCCGGAGCACGCTCAGGCGCGCAAGCGATTCCAGTGGAAGCCGATCGCGGGCTATCTAAATGCTGGCACTGGTGACCAACGGGTACATCTCAAGATCGCGTAGGGGCGGGCTTGTTGGTTTCAAATCAAGGAAATCAACGACCGGGCATCCAGTTCTACCCCTCCAGTCTAGCCGTACGGGCGCGGAAACACGGTTTCGGCCCGCCCAGGGGGCCCGCCGGCCCGTCAGGAAACGAGTTCGAAGTGGATCTGCCGGGTGGTGATGTCCGAGGAAACCAGCCGGACGCGGACCTTGGTACCGGACTCCAGTTCGCCCGCGCAGCGTGCAGTCACCGCAGGTTCGGCGATCTGGATGATCCCCGAACTTCCGTTCCCGTTTCCGTTGCCGTTTTTCCCGTTCCCGTTTCCATTCTTGCCATTCCCGTTGCCGTTTCCGTTCTGCGGCTTGGATCCGGAAATGACGATCGCGTCAAACTCCTGGCCGATGTGGTTCAGCAGCAGCGCCGCTTCCACGGTGTCCAGGGCCAGGCGTTCCATGCGGGAGGCCAGCTGGTCCGATCCCGCCATGATGCCCGGAAGCAGCGGCAGGGCCTCCCGCGCCCAGCCGGGGACGTCGCCGCCGTTGCTCAGGGCCTCGCAGATGACCAGCACGAAGCGGTCCACCAGGCGGCGCAGCGGCGCGGTGGTGTGGGCATAGGCTGCGCCGATGGCCGACTGGATGCCGTCTTCCGGGACAGTGCCGTCGAAAGCTGTGTAGGACGCGCCACGGAACAGCATCCCGGCTGAGTGCATGATGGCCAGCTGCCGCGGATCGGTGGGATCGAGCGACCGGAGGTACTCGCCGTAGCTGACCTCCCCGTCCCATGGCCTGCCCAGCACCTCGGTCTGCAGCCGGAAATGCCGCAGGGACCGTTCATCCGGGGCGGGCATGGTGCGCAGGATGCCCACTTTGCCCTCCAGCATGAGCTGTGCGGCGGCCATTCCGGTCATCAGCGAAATCTGTGCATTCCAGTCCTCCACGGGAAGCTGCGGAACGGCGTCGATCCGGTAGCCGCCGTCGGGCAACTGGACGATCTCCTGCTCAGGCATGTTCAGGCTGGCGCCCCCGCGTGCCCGTTCCAACGCCACCCGCTTCAGTCCCACCTCGCGGAGGAGGCCCAGTACGGGGGAGGCAGTCCCGGCGTCGAGATCGGACTGGGCGCCTTTGTAGCTGAGCTTGTCACGGCTGATGACCCGCGCCCTCCGGACGCCGACGGACAGCACTGTCGCGTCGCCGTCGAGCGTGAAGTCCCAGACGAAAGCCGAACACTCCTGGCCGGGCAGCAGGCTTCCGGCGCCCTCGCTGATCACCTCGGGGTGCAGCGGGATCCGGCCGTCCGGGGCGTAGAACGTCTGTCCGCGGCGCCGGGTCTCGGCGTCCAGCGGGCCGCCCGGAGCAACAAACGCCGGAACGTCGGCGATGGCGTACATGACCCGGTAGCCGTTTCCGTCCGGTTCGATGAACACTGCCTGGTCCAGGTCCGTGGACGACGCCGGATCGATGGTCACGAATCCGACGGCGGTCAGGTCGTAGGACGGCAGTTTCAGCGCGGCGATGGCGGCGCGGGCGTCTTCCACTGCTTCGGCGGGGTACGGTCCCGGCAGTTCAAGTTCCGTCCGCAGCAGGCCCAGCGCCTCTTCCAGGGCGTTCTTGTGGTCATGGACGTTGGGGGCCAACCGATGATGTGACACAAAAATCAGCGTATCCCCAAGTCCCGGAATTAAGCAGGCTCAGGCGCCGGTGCCGTCCAGCGCGTCGAGAAGGGAGGCGGCGGCGGCCGCGGGGTCGGGTGCTTCGGTGATGGCGCGGACCACCACGATCCTGCCGGCACCGGCCTCCACTACGTCGCGGACGTTTCCGTGGTCGATGCCGCCGATGGCAAACCATGGCACGGGATCTCCGGCCTGCCGGGAGGCTTCGGCTGCATATGCCACCAGTTCAGGGCCGACGGCGGCCCTGCCGGGTTTGGTGGGCGTGGCCCAGACCGGACCCACGCAGAAATAGTCCAGCCCGGACGGCCCAACGGTTGCGGCCAAGGCGGCGTCCACCTGGTCATTGGTGTGGCTGGAGAGTCCAATGGCCGCGTTGCCGTTGACCAGCGTCCGCGCTGCCGGCAGCGGAAGGTCTTTCTGGCCGATGTGGAACACCGGAGCTCCGGACAGCACGGCGATGTCCGCACGGTCGTTGACGGCCCACAGCCGGCCATGGCGTACCGCTGTTTCCTTCAGGACCGTCAGGAGGTCCAGTTCCTCTGCGGCCTCGATGGTCTTGTCGCGCAGTTGGATGATGTCGACCCCGCCGGCAAACGCGGCGTCAACGAACTCCGCGAAGTCGCCGCGCGCAGTCCGTGCGTCGGTGCAGAGGTACAGGCGCGCTGCCTTGAGGGCGTCAATGTGGCCCGCGTTGGCAACTTCGGCGGGGAGGGCAGCGGAGGCTGGGGCGTGGGGGCCGGCGGGCAGGGATGAGGCGGACACATTCATGCCTGCAAGCCTAGTTCCTCTAAACTGGGCTGGTACTGCGGGAGCCCGCGGCAGCTGTCACAAAGCGCCGGGCTGAGAGGGCGTCAGAGCCGACCGCTTGACCTGATCCGGTTAATGCCGGCGTAGGGAAGGAACCACATGCGCAACCCCGTTGACGATCTCCCCGGGCCCGCCCGTGCCGGCATCCAGTCCACCGTCCGTGCCGACGTCGCCGTCATCGGCGGGGGAGTGGTGGGCCACGGCATCGCCTGGGAGGCGCAGCGTTCCGGTCGCTCCGTTGCCCTGATCGATGACGCACCCGGAAACGGTGCCAGCTGGGCCGCGGCGGGGATGCTGGCCCCGGTCAGCGAACTGCACTACCAGGAGGAAGACCTCCTGGAACTGATGCTTGAGGCGTCGTCCCGCTGGCCAGGGTTCGCTGCCGGGATCGCCGGTGCGACGGGGGCGGATTGCGGATACCTGACGACGCCGACACTCGCCGTGGGTGCCGACGCCGCTGACCGCCGCGCGCTGATGGACCTCCGCGCGGTACAACAGGCCAACGGACTGGGGGTGGAGCCCCTGACCGTGCGCGAAGCCCGCAAACGCGAGCCGCTGCTCAGCCCCGCCATCGCCTGCGCCCTGGACACACCCGCGGATCACCAGGTGGATCCCCGGCGTTTGGTGGCGGCCATGCGGCTGGCCCTCGCGGGCGCCGTCCGCGGGAAGCCTGGCCTGGCCGCGGCGGGGGCGGTGGACGGGTATGCCGTGCCGGACCGGGCCGCCGGCCTGCTGTGGGAGGGCGGAAGCGTCGTCGGCACCTCACTGGCCGGCGGCGGCACCGTCCTGGCAACGGAAACCATCGTGGCCAACGGCCTGCAGGCAGGGGACCTTGGCGGCCTGCCCGACGGCCTTGACCTGCCACTGCGCCCCGTCCACGGGGACATCCTCCGCCTCGCCGTTCCGCAGCACCTCCAGCCCTTGGTGACCTCCACGGTTCGTGGGCTGGTGCACGGAGTCCCCGTCTACATCGTCCCCCGGCAGGACGGGACCGTGGTGATCGGGGCAACCCAGCGCGAGGACGCGCTCTCCGATGCCGTGAGCGCCGGAGGCGTCTACCAGCTGCTGCGGGACGCGCAGGCGCTGGTGCCCGCCGTCGCTGAACTGGAACTGCTCGAGTGCACCGCCCGGGCCCGCCCCGGTACCCCTGACAACGCGCCCCTGCTGGGCCGCGTGCCGGTGGATCCGGGGTCCGTAAACCCTGCCGCCGGGCATGTCCCGGGACTCATCATCGCCACCGGGTTCTTCCGGCACGGCGTCCTGCTCACCCCCGCCGCAGCCGCCATCTGCACGGAACTGCTGGACGGGACATCCGATTCCCGCTGGGCGCCCTTCAGCCCGGAGCGGTTCTCCCGGCCGGCGGCAGCCGCCACCACACCCCACATCAAGGAGACAGCGTGAACATCACCCTGAACGGAAACACGCACGAGGTGGCCGACGGCGCCTCCATCACCACGCTCGTCAGCCAGGTCACCGGACGCCCGCTGGCACCCAACGGACAGGCGACGGACGGCGGGAAACTGGGTGTCGCCGTCGCACATAATGCCCAGGTGGTGCCGCGGAGCCAATGGTTCGCCACCGCGCTCGCCGAGGGCGACGATATTGAACTTGTCACTGCAGTACAGGGAGGCTGACGCCATGACCGAAACCAGCACCATCAACCCCGCCGGAAACGCGGGCGCCGCCGACGCCCTGTTGATTGACGGCGTCGCCCTCGGATCCCGGCTCATCATGGGCACGGGCGGGGCGCCCAGCCTGGACGGCCTGGGCGCAGCGCTGCTGGCTTCCGGCACCGCCCTGACCACGGTGGCCATGCGCCGGTACTCCACGGCTGAAACCGGTTCGCTGTTCCAGCTGCTGGTGGACCATGGGATCCGCGTGCTGCCCAACACGGCCGGCTGCTTCACGGCCAGGGATGCGGTCCTGACCGCCGAACTGGCGCGGGAGGCCCTGGAGACCGACTGGGTGAAACTGGAGGTCATCGCCGACGAGCAGACCCTCCTGCCGGACGCCGTGGAGCTCGTGGACGCCACGGAGCAGCTGGTCAGCCGCGGGTTCAAGGTCTTCGCCTACACGAATGACGACCCCGTGCTTGCGTTGCGGCTGGAGAACCTCGGCGCCACCGCCGTCATGCCGCTGGGCGCCCCGATCGGCACGGGACTGGGGATCCTGAACCCGCACAACATCGAGCTGATCGTTTCCCGCGCGTCGGTGCCGGTGGTCTTGGATGCAGGCATCGGCACGGCGTCAGACGCCGCGCTGGCCATGGAGCTGGGCTGCGACGCCGTCCTGCTGGCCACGGCAGTGACGCGTGCCCAGAACCCCGCGCTCATGGGCGAGGCATTCAAGCACGCAGTGATCGCCGGCAGGATGGCCAGGGCCGCCGGGCGCATCCCGCGCCGGGAGCACGCCCTTGCCTCCTCCGCGATGGAGGGCCGGGCGGAGTTCCTCTGACCCCGTGAAACAGGTGTGGCCACCGCCCGGATGGGTGGTGGCCACACGCGTGTGTACTGCCCTGCCGGCGGTCAGCGCCGCAGAATAACAGTCAGGCGTTCCGTGTCACGGCGGGCGCGGGTACGGCCCAGGTAGACGACGGCGGCGATGGCCGCAGCTACTCCCAGGACCATGGGCAGGACCCACGGAAGCCAGGTGGTCCCCGGCAGGTAGCCGAAGCCCGCAGTCATCAGGATGATCCAGGCTAGCGCCGCAACACCCGCGGCAACACCGGCAGGAACTGCCGCACCGTATTTGGCATGCCGCTTGTCATTGGCCCAGACGACGAAGCCGGCGGCGACGGTTGCCAGCACCACGATGGTCAGCGAAAGCATGGATCTCCTTGGGAAACTGCGGTGGCCCGGGGACGGGCAGAGGGTGAAACGGGCCGGACTAGAACTGGCCGAAACCTACGCGCCGGACCTCCTCGGCACCAATTTCCACGTAAGCCAGTGCGTTGCCCGGAACAATGATCAGGCGTCCTTTGTCATCCTTCAGGCGCAGTTCGCTGCCCTCATTAATGGCTTCGCCAACAACCTTGGCCACCGTCTCCGCATCCTGGGTTGATTCCAGCACGATTTCGCGGCCAACGTTTTGAACGCCGATCTTAATTTCCAAGGGGGCCTCCCAGCCTGTGAAAGTACTCGTGTTTCTCAACGAGGTGTTGTCTTATTTGTAGTCTAGGACTCTTTGGGGAAGCGAGAGATTCCGCGCCAAGCTAAACGGTAGATGAGGTCGCTGGCCACATCGAGGTCCAGGTTGCCGTCCGTTTCCAGCCAGTACCGGGCGCTGACCTGCGCCATTCCGGCCAGGCCGCGGCCCAGCAGTTCCGCTTCCAGGTGGGGGAGCTTGGTGTCCTCCGCAATGACCCGGGCAATGGCGTCGGCGAAGGTCCGGTTGAACGTTTCCAGCCGCGAGCTCACATCGGGATCATTAATAAGGTCGGACTCGAACACCAGGCGGTGGGCCTGGTCGTCATTGGCGATGAAGTGGAAGTAGGCGCGCATGACAGCCTGGACGCGTTCATCGTTGTCAGTGGTGGAGTTCAGGGCGCCCAGCATCAGTTCGGTCAGCGAGGCCAGATGGCTTTCCAGCAGGGCGAGGTAGAGCTCGCGCTTGGAAGGAAAATGCTGGTACAGCACCGGTTTGCTCACATGGGCAGTTTCTGCAATCTCATCCATTGCCGCACCGTGGTAGCCGTTGGCTACGAACACCTCCTGGGCCGCGGCAAGGAGCTGTGCCCGGCGCTCATCCCGGGGCAGGCGGGCGGACCGCTGGCCTGCGGGGCGGGAGGGAGTTTGGGGTGCGGCGGAGGCCGGACGGTCAGCCCGTGCTTCAGGGACCACAGTTGTCCTTCTTTCCATTGCAGTTACCCTTCACTTTACTGCGGGGTAATATGACCCGGCGGTATCCCGGGGCATACATTGAAGTATGGCTTCGACTTTCACCGCAAATGTTGCAACCCCTGCCCTGGATCCGCTGGTGGAACCGGCTGCCGGCCTCACTCCCGCCGAGGTTGAACGGTACTCCCGCCACCTGATCATTCCCGAGATCGGCGCGCTGGGGCAGCGGCGGCTCAAGAACGCCAAGGTGCTGGTCATCGGCGCCGGCGGCCTGGGTGCCCCGGCCCTGCTGTATCTCGCCGCGGCTGGGGTGGGAACGATCGGAATCATCGACGACGACGTCGTGGACCTGAGCAACCTGCAGCGCCAGGTGATCCACGGCGTCAGCGACGTGGGCCGCCCCAAGACCGAATCGGCACGCGATGCCATCGCCGGGCTGAACCCGCTGGTTGACGTCCGGCTGCACAACGTACGCCTGGACTCATCCAATGCCCTGGAACTGTTCAGCGGGTACGACCTCATTCTTGACGGTGCCGACAACTTCGCCACCCGGTACCTGGTGAACGATGCCGCCGCCGTCCTGGGAAAGCCCTACGTATGGGGTTCCATTTTCCGTTTCGATGGCCAGGTCAGTGTGTTCTGGGAGAAGCACGGACCCACCTACCGGGACCTCTACCCCGAAGCGCCGCCTGCCGGGTCCGTGCCGTCCTGCGGTGAGGGCGGCGTCTTCGGCATGCTGTGCGCCGCCGTGGGATCGCTCATGGTGACCGAAGCGGTGAAGCTGATTACCGGCGTCGGACGTTCCCTGCTGGGCCGCGTGGCCCTGTTTGACGCACTGGGCGGCAGCTGGCGTGAAATCCGGGTGTCGAAGGACCCGGCCGCCCAGCCCATCACGGAACTCACTGACTACGAGGCGTTCTGCGGCATCGCCCCGGCCGCCCCGTCGGACACGGAACACACCGTCACGGCCACCCAGCTGGCCACCATGCTGGCCTCGCGCAAGGCCGGGCTCAAGGACTTCGAACTGGTGGACGTCAGGGAGTCGGGGGAGTACGACATCGTCCGGATCGACGGAGCCAAACTGATTCCGCAGGGTCGCATCCTGGCCGGCGAAGCCTGGGATGAACTTCCGCAGGACCGGGACATCGTGTTCCACTGCAAGGCCGGGACACGCTCCGCCAACGTCCTGGCGGCGGCCCGGCAGGCCGGCTACCAGCGCGTCAGCCATCTCGACGGCGGGATCCTGGCCTGGGTGCGGGACGTGGAACCCGGGAAACCCGTCTACTGACCCGGACGCCCCATCACCTTTAGCGGCTTTTTGAGAAACGCCCCATCACTTTCCTGAAGAAAGTGATGGGGCGTTACCGATTTAGGGGCAAATGGTGATGGGGCGTCGGGGAGGGAGAACGTCAGGCGGTTTCGCGGCCCTTGTGGTCCACCGGGCACTCGGCCTCCACCACTGCGGGCGCGGCCGTGCCGGGCTGAGAGGTGCCGGGCTGCTCGACGGTGATGCCGTACAGCGCCTCGAGCGCCGCAACGTAGTCATCCTGCTGGCCGTTTGCGGCGAGTTCGCGGGCACGGACGGTGGGGACGTGCAGCAACTGCTTGACCATGCGGCGGAGCGCGAACTCCACTTCTTCAGCGGCAGCGGTGCAGCCGTGCCGGGCACGGACCTTTTCCATCTCCGCGTCCAGCACGTTCATGGTGTGGCGGCGCAGGGCAACGATGGCGGAGTCCACGGAGCGGGCTTCGCGCTCCTGCTCGAAGGCCTTGGCGGCGCCCTTGACGATGCCGCTTGCCTGGGCCAGCGATTCCGCCTGCTCCTGCGGCGCGGCCAGGCGCACCGATTCCAGGGTCAGCAGTTCCACGCCGTCCAGCTCGCCGACGGCGGGATCGAAGTCGTGGGTGAGCGCCAGGTCGATGGCAATCAGGGGCTGGGGTGAGTCCGCGCGGACCTGAGCGAGTTCGTCCGCTTCAACCCGGGTGTCCGAGCCGCTGCAGCCGATCATGACGTCGGCGGCCGCCACCGCTGGGCGCAGCGAATCCACATCCAGGGCGGACCCGCCGCGCGAGGCCACGAATCCTTCGGCCCGGCCGGATGAGGAGTAGACGGAGATGTCCGTGCAGCCGCGTTCACGCAGCAGTGCCATGGTGGCGCCGGCGTACGCGCCGGTCCCGAACAGCACAACCTTCTTGGTGGTCCAGTCGGGGTTTTCGGAAAGATCAGTGGCCAGGTCCAGGGCCACCGAAACGATGGAAAGCCCCCGGGAACCGAGGGCCGTCTGCGCGCCGACGTCCTTGGCGGTTTTCGAAGCGGCCTGGAACAGCCGGACCAGGCCGGCGCTGGCAGTACCGTCGTGCTGTGCGGTGATAAGGGCGCGGCGCACCTGGCCGGCGATCTCGCGCTCGCCAACGACGGCGGAATCCAGTCCGGCGCTGACGGCGAACAGGTGCTGGGTTACCTCGGGACCGGTCCGGGTGCTGAAGGAGCGTGACACGAGGGGCTCGGAGAGTCCGCTGGCCTGGCTGATCCGCGACACCAGTGCAGCCCGGGCCGCTTCGACGTCGTTCGGATTGGGCGCTTCGCCGTAGATCTCATAGCGGTTGCAGGTGGCGAGGACCACCGCTCCGGCCACGGCAGGGGATTCGGTGAGCGCGGATGCGGCAATCCCGGAGGAACCGTTGCTCAACTGAGCAACGGTTTCAAGATCGATGTCGGCGTGTGTAGCCACCAATGAGAAAAGAACCACAGCAGACCAATCATAGCTTTTTCGTTGCCCGGTAGAACAACCACCGGAAAGGATAGTCGCCACACCTGGACGTGATCCGTGCCACCTCAAGGATTCCCGTGCCGTCAGCGACAGGTTGTCGTTATCTTTTGCAGCTCTTTTTGGGCACAATCGAAAGCATGACTCCTAGCCCTGCCGTCTCCGCTGCCGGCACCCTCGCCGCAGACCATCCACTGATGGACGGCCGCACAGCAGACTCCCCGCTGATCACGGCCTACCGCGGCGGCAAGCCGTCCCGCCGTCCCGTCTGGTTCATGCGGCAGGCCGGCCGGTCGCTGCCCGAATACCTCAAGGTGCGCGAAGGCATCGCCATGCTGGACTCCTGCCTCCGCCCGGAGCTGGCCTCTGAGATCACGCTGCAGCCCGTCCGCCGCCATGACGTGGACGCCGGCATCTTCTTTTCCGACATCGTCATCCCGCTGAAGCTCGCCGGCGTGGGAGTGGACATCGTGCCCGGGGTCGGGCCGGTCCTCGACAAGCCGGTACGCACCGGGGCCGATGTTGCCGCCCTGCCGCAGCTCACATGGGAAGCCCTGGAGCCGATCCGTGAAGCCGTCCGCCTCACGGTGGCCGAACTGGGCAAGACGCCCCTGATTGGTTTCGCCGGCGCACCGTTCACGCTGGCCGCCTACATGGTGGAAGGAAAGCCGTCCCGCGACCACCTGGGCCCGCGGACCATGATGCACGCGGACCCGGAGACATGGAACGCGCTGGCCAACTGGGCTGCCGACGCCTCCGGCATGTTCCTCCAGGCCCAGCTGGAGGCGGGCGCCTCCGCCGCCCAGCTGTTCGACTCCTGGGCGGGCTCGCTGGGGCTGGCCGACTACACCAAATACGTTGCGCCGGCGTCGGCCCGTGCCCTGGACCATGTCCGCCACCTGGGTGCCCCGCTCATCCACTTCGGCACCGGCACGTCCGAACTCCTCGTGGCCATGCGGGACGTGGGAGTGGACGTGGTGGGCGTTGACTACCGGCTGCCGCTCGATGAGGCGAACCGCCGCCTGGGCGGAACGGTTCCGCTGCAGGGAAACATCGACCCCGCGCTGCTGGCAGCACCCTGGGACATCCTGGAGGCGCACGTCCGCGAGGTCATCGCCGCCGGCGCCGGCGCCCCGGGCCACGTCCTGAACCTGGGACACGGCGTACCGCCCGAAACGGACCCGGACGTCCTGACCCGGGTGGTGGAGCTCATCCACTCCATCTCGCCGGAGTAATCCGTGGCCAGCTCCCCGGCGAAACCTGGCCAGGCGCTCGTGGTGGGCGGCGGGATCTCCGGGCTGCTCTCCGCCCGGGAACTCGCAGCAGCCGGTTATGAGGTGACCGTCCTGGAAGCCGGGACGGCGTGGGGCGGCTGTGTTGGCAGCCATACGGTCGCGGGGCTCACCCTGGACAGCGGCGCTGAGTCCTTCGCCACCAGGTCCGACGCCGTAGCCCGGCTCTGCACGGACCTTGGGCTCGGCAGAAAGATCGTTCCCCCGCGGCCCGGGGGTGCCTGGGTGCAGCTTCCGGACGGGCCCCGCGAGCTGCCCCGGACCGGAGTCCTGGGCATCCCTGCCAACCCCTGGGACCCTGAGGTCCGCCGTACCCTGGGCATCCTCGGCTCGCTGCGTGCCTCCCTGGACCGGCTGCTGCCCGCATCCATAGGGGCCGGCGCCGGCGTCACCAGCGTCTCCGCGCTGGTCCGGACCCGCATGGGCTCGCGCGTGCTGGAACGCCTCGTCTCGCCCGTGGTGGGCGGTGTCCACTCCGCCGATCCCGGCCTGCTCGACGTCGACATGGTGGCTCCGGGCCTGCGTGCAGGCCTGCGGAGGCATGGTTCCCTCGCTGCCGCAGTTTCGGCACAGCGGCGCGGCGCCGGGACAACCGGCCAAGCCGGGACGCCCCAACCGGCAAAGGCCGGGTCCGCCGTCGCAGGCCTCGAAGGCGGCATGCACACCCTGGTGGACGCCCTGGTGGCGGAGCTCGAACGCCGCGGCGTGACCCTGTTGTTGGGCACTGCCGCCACGGCGGTTTCCCGCACCCCGGAAGGCTGGCGCGTCGACGCCGCCGGGGCGGCCTTCCATGCCGCGCTGCTTGTCATGGCCGTGGAGGGCCCTGCCGCCGTCGAACTGCTCGAACATGCCGTACCTGCAATCTCGGGAAAGAAACCGGCCTCCGGGCCGGACGTCAAGCTGGTCACGCTGGTCCTGGACAAGCCGGACCTGGACCGGCGGCCGCGTGGAACGGGAATCCTGGTGGCACCGCAAACGCCCGGCATCGAAGCGAAGGCGTTGACGCACGCCACGGGCAAATGGGATTGGCTGACCGCCGCTGCCGGCCCTGGGCGCCATGTGGTGCGCCTTTCCTACGGCCGGGTGGACGATGCTTCGGCCCAGGCCATCGGCCCCCAGACCGATGATGAGCTGTTCGCGGCCGCCCTGCGCGACGCATCTGCCCTGCTGGGCGTCCGGATCACCGGCGGAGACGTGCGCGGCTGGGACGTGGTCCGGTGGCGCGGAGCCCTGCCGTTCGCCGCCGTCGGGCACCGCGCACGGGCGGCGGACATCCGGCGGTCCTGCAGCGCTGCGGGCGGCCTGGCCGTCGTGGGCGGATGGGTTGCCGGGAACGGGTTGGCTGCTGTGGTGGCGGACACACGTGAGCAAATCGGCCAACTGACTGCCGCCTGAGCGTCGGTGCTGGTCAGCGCCCCGAAGCCGGTCCGCGGCTCCGGCGTGGCGGGCGGCCGGGCCTCCTTGCCGGTTTCCAATCGGCCAGCCGTTCTGGTTAGGGTCGATGACTATGGTTCAACACAGGTCCGAGCTTTCACTTTCCCGGACCGGTATCCATGGGGGGCTCCGGCGCGGCACCGCAGCAGCGGCCGTCGGAGCGGTACTGGTTCTTTCCACCGGCGTCCAGGCGTCCTTGGCCGACGACGCGGTCCCCCCTCCGCAGGATCCGGCGGCACAAGGATCCGTAGCCGCAACCGCCGCGGCGTTCGGACTGTCCACGGCGGCCCGTCAAAGCGCTCCCGGAACGCAGGAAGCCACGGGGAACGCTGGATCCGGGCATGAAAGGGACGGCCGGCAGGGGGCCGGCGAACCCACGGCGGGATCCCCGGCCACGGGTGCCCCGCGCACGCCATGGTCAATACTTCCGGTGCCGGATTCCCTCCTTCCGGCGGTCAGCGGTTCCCCGTCCGCGGCGGTCACGTCGACAACCGCACCCAGTCCGACGTCCTCGGGAACGCCCCTGGCACCTGGCCCGCGGACCACGGCCGCCGCCACTCCGACCGGCTCTCCGGCCACGGACCGGCCAGAGTCTCCCACGGCGTCCGGGCCCTCCACTGGGTCAGCGCCGGCCGCTGACCCAGCAACCGGCACGTCCACGGCGGCCGGGGCACCGGCCCGTTCAGCCGTTCCTTCGGCCGCCGGAACGGCCGGGGCCGCATCCGGAGCGCCAGCCGGAGGGGCTGCTTTGGCCCCGGGTACCCAGGCGGCAGTGCCGGGCTCCGGCGTGGCGGGCAGTCCTTTCGTTGCCGGCGCCACCGTAGCGGACGGCAGTGCATTCGGCGCGCCGGCCCAGACGCCGGCCGGCAGTCCGGATGCCGCATATGCGTCCGCTCTGCCGACGTCGCTGTCCATCAATGCGCGCCAGTCCCAGCCCACCCGCGCGCCGCAGGCCGCCGGCGCCCCGGCCGGACCGGGACAGGCAGTTTCCTCCACCGGCCCACTGCCTGGCGTGCCCGATGCCATGGTGTGGCTGGGTGCGGGCCTGGTCGGTGTGGGAGCGGCTGCCGGGCTGGTGTTCCTGCGGATGCGCCGCCTCTAAGGGGGTGCACCTGGTGGCCTGCTGCATGAGGGAATGTGACTTTGCTCACTTCTACGAGCTGTAGAACTTTTCGGTTTCGTCTTGGGGCGGGGAAGGGGCAAACTTGTAACCATGAGCCACACTTCTGCCGAATCTGTCACTAAAACCGAAGAATCAGCCGAGCAGTTCTTTACCCTCTGGACGGTATTCAAGAGGTCGGAGTCAGTGGTCCGCAGCGCTGACGCCGCCGCCGACTTCGAAGCGCTGCTGGAGCGGCTCGCCGCGGCCGGCGTCACCCACCGGGGCAGCTACGACGTCTCGGCCATGCGCGCCGACGCCGACGTCATGGTGTGGCTCCACGGACCCAAACCGGAAGCGCTGCAGCAGGCCATCCGGGACATTCGCCGCAGCACCCTGTTCGCCGGCACCGAGATCGTCTGGTCCGCGATGGGTGTCCACCGCGAGGCCGAATTCGCCAAGAACCACACCCCGGCATACTCCCGCGGTGTCGCTCCGGCGGAGTGGCTCTGTGTCTACCCGTTCGTGCGCTCCTACGAGTGGTACATCCTGCCCGAGGCCGAGCGTGGCAAAATGCTCCGCGACCACGGCCTCCTGGGCCGCGACTTCCCCCAGGTCATCTCCAACACCGTTTCCTCCTTCGCCCTGGGCGACTGGGAATGGATCCTGGGCCTGGAAGCCCCCGAACTCGTTGACCTTGTGGACCTCATGCGCCACCTCCGCGCCACCGAGGCACGCAACCACGTGCGGGAGGAAGTCCCGTTCTACACCGGACGCCGAATCTCCGCCGACGAGGTTGCCGAGGTCCTGGCATGAGCCCGGAGCAGCAAGCCGCCACCGCCGTCAACCCGGTGACCGAGGCCGGACGCATGGCCCCCAAGAACTACGACGCCGTCCTGCTGGCCTCCTTCGGTGGCCCGGAAGGCCAGGATGACGTCATCCCGTTCCTCCGCAACGTCACCCGCGGCCGGGGGATCCCGGACGAGCGGCTTGAGGAAGTCTCACACCACTACCGCGCCAACGGCGGCGTCAGCCCCATCAACCAGCAGAACCGCGAGCTGAAGGCAGCGCTGGAAGCCGAGCTGGCTGCCCGCGGCATCGAGCTGCCCGTGCTGTGGGGCAACCGCAACTGGGCCCCGTACATCCCGCAGACCCTGCAGGAAGCGTACGACGCCGGGCACCGACGGGTGCTGATGCTCACCACAAGTGCCTACTCCTGCTACTCCAGCTGCCGCCAGTACCGCGAGGACATCGGCATGGCGCTGACGGAGACCGGCCTGGACGGCAAGCTCGAAGTGGACAAGGTCCGCCAGTACTTTGACCACCCCGGTTTCGTGGAGCCGTTCGTGGAGGGCACCGCCACCGGCCTGGCTGACGTGCGGGCAAAGCTCGCCGAAGCCGGCACGCCGGACGCCCCCGTCCACATCCTGTTCGCCACCCACTCCATCCCCACCCGGGACGCCGAAGCTGCTGGCCGCTCCGAGGGGGAGCCCCGCGTGTTCGAGGAAGGCTCCGCCTACGTGGCCCAGCACCTCGCCAATGCCGCCGCCGTCATCGATCGGGTCGAGAAGGACTCCGGGCTGACCGCACCGTGGTCCCTGGTCTACCAGTCCCGTTCCGGTGCCCCGCACGTGCCGTGGCTGGAACCGGACATCAATGACGCCATCGAGGAACTGGCCGGCCAGGGCGTCAAGGGCATCGTCATCGTTCCGCTCGGTTTCGTCAGCGACCACATGGAAGTTGTCTGGGACCTGGACACCGAAGCAATGGAAACCTGCGGCAACCTGGGCCTGGCCGCCACGCGCGTCCCCACGCCCGGTACGCACCGGAAGTTCGTGGACGGCCTGGTGGACCTGATCTGCGAGCGGACGGTGGCCAACAACATCAGTGACCGCCCCGCCCTGACGGATCTTGGTCCCTGGTACGACGTCTGCCGGCCGGGATGCTGCGCCAACTTCCGCGGCGAAAAGCCCACCATTGCAGGGGCTGACACCACCGTGGGCACCGGCCATGACCCGTACCCGTCCGGCGGTTCCGCGGAAACGGCCCAGCTGTGACGGTCCGGATCGGAACACGCGCCAGCAAGCTGGCGCTCACCCAAACCCAGCAGACCGCGGACCAGCTGGCCGCCGTCGGCGGTTTCCCGGTGGAACTGGTGCATGTCCGCACCGACGGGGACGTCCTCACGGGCTCGCTCTCCCAGATGGGCGGCACCGGCGTCTTTGTTGCCGCCCTGCGTGACGCGCTCCTGCGCAATGAGTGCGATGTTGCCGTCCACTCGCTCAAGGACCTGCCGACAGGGGCAGCAGTAGGGCTCAGCCTTGCCGCCACCCCGCGCCGGGTGGACGTCCGCGACGTCCTGTGCGCCCGCGACGGACTCAAGCTGGCAGACCTGCCGGCCGGCGCCCGCATTGGCACCGGTTCGCCACGGCGTGCGGCCCAGTTGCGCGCCGCCCGCGCGGACCTGGACATCGTGGACATCCGCGGCAACGTCGATACCCGGTTGGGCCGCGTTCCCGGGCTGCCCGGCAACTCCACCGGCCAGGTGGTCCCCGGAAAGTCCTGTGACCTGGACGCCGTGGTGCTCGCAGCCGCCGGCCTGGAGCGGATCGGCCGCCTGGACGCCGTCACCGAATACCTGGAAACCGACGTGATGCTGCCCGCCGCGGGCCAGGGATCACTGGCCATCGAGTGCCGGACAGCGGACGCCCCGGCAAAGCCCGGCGCGGCTGACGGCTCCCGTGACGTCCTGGCCCAGGCCCTGGCAGCGCTGGACGACCCCGACACCCGCCTGGCCGTCACGGCGGAGCGGGCCCTCCTGGCCCGGCTCGAAGCAGGCTGTGCCGCCCCGGTGGGGGCCTACGCTTACCGCAAGGGCAGCATGCTGCACCTTGAAGCCGTGGTGTGCGCTGTGGACGGCACCGCCACCGTGCGGGACAAGCGCGCCACGGACGGACTGACGGAGGTGGGAGCGACCCTGCTGGGCATTGAACTGGCGGAGGTTCTCCTTGCTGCCGGAGCCGCCGACATCGCAGACCTGCAGGCGTCCTGACCTGGCAATGACGCAGCCTTCCAGTGACTCCGGATCCGCCACGCCGCATGGAGGCATGCCGCTTGGCGGGGTCCGGGTCCTGGTCACGCGCAGCCCGGAGCGCTCGGGCGCCCTGGTGGAGGCCCTGAAGGGAGCCGGTGCGCTGCCGGTGCTGCTTCCGCTCATCGATTTCGAAAGGGCGCCGGACCAGCACGCGTTGGACGTCGCCTGTGACGCCCTTGCAGCGGGCGCCTTCGACTGGCTGGTGGTCAGCAGCGCCACAACAGTGCACGTCCTGAGGGAAAAGGCGGCCGAACGTGGCCTGCGCCTGGACCACCTGGTACCTTCCGGCACGCGGATCGCCGCCATCGGTCCGGCAACCCACCGGCTGCTGGATGCGGGTGGACTGGACGTAGCGCTCACGCCGGCCGGGGAGCAGTCAGCTGCCGGCCTGCTCGCCGTCTGGTCCGGGAGGGGCAGGATCCTGCTGCCGCAGGCGGATATCGCGGCCGGCACGCTGGCGGCGGGCTTGGAAGCCGCCGGCGGCGACGTCACCTCTGTGACTGCCTACCGCACCGTCGACTACCCGGCGGCAGCGGAGCGCCGTCTCGCCGTCCGGGCGGAAGTGGCCGACGCCGGCCCGCAGCCGCCGTCGTACTCCCTCCTGACGCCGGAAGCTGCCGCCACGGACATCGCCGAAGGGCGTATTGCCGCCGTGATCGCCGCCTCGCCGAGCGCGGTGCGGCGGATCGCCGCCCTTGGTCCGCTCGCCGGCTGCCGGCTGGTGGCAATTGGCCGTTCGACGGCGGACCAGGCCACAGCCCTGGGCCTTGAGGTCGCCGAAGTGGCGGCAGAGCCCACACCGGACGGGCTGGTGGCAGCCGTCGCGAAGGCCCTCAACCCGCCCTGACCGGGCCGGCACATTTTCCCTCCACAAAGCTTCACAACCATGCGAAGGACAGGACCCATGACTTTCCCCACCCAACGCCCCCGCCGCCTGCGCACCACCCCTGCCATGCGCCGGCTGACCGCCGAAACACGCCTCGCCCCGACCGAGCTCATCCTTCCCGCCTTCATCCGGGAGGGACTCACCGAGCCCAACCCCATCACGTCCATGCCGGGCGTGGTCCAGCACACCACCGACACCCTGAAACGGGCCGCCGCCGAAGCGGTTGAGCTCGGCCTGGGCGGCATCATGCTCTTTGGAATTCCCGAAACCCGCGACGCCGAGGGCACCGCGTCCCTGGATCCGGAGGGCGTGCTGAACAAGGCCATCCGGGACGTCCGCGCGGAGGTGGGCGATGACCTGGTGATCATGAGTGACGTCTGCCTGGACGAATTCACCGACCACGGGCACTGCGGAGTGCTCGACGCCGACGGCTACGTGGACAACGACCGCACCGTGGAGATCTACGCCAGGATGGCCGTGGCCCAGGCAGAGGCCGGCGCCCACATGCTGGGCCCCTCCGGCATGATGGACGGCCAGATTGCCGCCATCCGCTCGGCACTGGACGACGCAGGGCACGTCACTACGTCCGTTATCGCGTATGCCGCGAAGTACGCCTCCGCGTTCTACGGACCTTTCCGCGAGGCCGTGGACTCCCAGCTCACGGGCGACCGGCGGACCTACCAGATGGACGCCGGAAACCGCACCGAGGCCCTGCGTGAGGTGGAACTGGACCTGGCCGAGGGAGCAGACATCATCATGGTCAAGCCGGCCATGAGCTACCTGGACATCGTGGCAGACGTTGCCGCCATGAGCCCGGTACCGGTGTCCGCGTACCAGATCTCCGGCGAATACGCGATGATCGAGGCCGCCGCCGCCAACGGGTGGATCGACCGCCGCGCCGCCATCACCGAGTCCGTACTGGGCATCCGGCGTGCCGGCGCCCACACGGTCCTCACCTACTGGGCCGCCGAACTGGCCGGCTGGCTGAAGGAAACCCGGTGACCGAACCTTCCACCGCGCCAACCGCACCCGTGGGGGAGGACCGCATCCTCCTTGGCCTGAACACCTTCGGTGACATCGGCGCGAACCCGGACGGCAGCCCGCAGCCCCACGCCCAAGTCCTGCGCCAACTGCTGGAGCAGGCGGAACTGGCGGACGCCGTCGGACTCCATGCCTTTGGCGTGGGGGAGCACCACCGCAAGGACTACGCCGTCTCCGCGCCGGAAGTCTTCCTGGCCGCCGCCGCGGCGCGCACGTCCCGCATCCGGCTCGGATCCGCCGTGACAGTCCTCAGCTCGGACGATCCCATCAGGGTGTTCCAGCGCTTTGCCACCGTGGACGCCATCTCCAACGGCCGGGCCGAAGTGATGCTCGGGCGCGGATCGTTCATTGAGTCCTTCCCGCTGTTCGGGCTGGACCTGGCGGACTACGAGGTCCTGTTCGAAGAAAAACTCGAACTGTTCGACAAGGTCCGGGCGCAAAAACCCGTGCACTGGGAAGGCCGCACGCGTCCCGCCCTGCACGGGCTGAGCGTTTACCCGCCCCTGGAGCACCACTTGCTGCCCACCTGGATCGGCGTGGGCGGCACCCCCGAATCCGTGCTGCGGTGCGCCCAGTACGGTTACCCGATCATCTTCGCGATCATCGGCGGCCAGCCGCGGGGCTTCCGGCCCCTGGCCGACCTCTACCGCGAGGCGATGGGTAAGTACGGACATCCCATGCAGCAGATGGCCACGCATTCGCCGGGCCATGTTGCCGACACGGATGAGCAGGCACGGGAAGAGCTCTATCCCCACTGGCTGTCACTCCGGAACAGGCTCGGGGCCGAGCGCGGGTGGGGTCCGGCCGGACGCGGAGAGTTCGATGCCCTCTGTTCCGCAGAAGGGGCCCTCTACGTCGGATCACCGGAAACGGTGGCCCAAAAAATCGTCCGGCTGAAGCGGAACCTGGGTGTTGACCGCTTCGACCTGAAATACAGCAACGGTCCGCTGCCGCACAGCGCGATGATGCGCTCCATCGAACTGATGGGCACGGCGGTGGCGCCCCGGGTGGCGGAACTGCTCGCCGGCTGACTGAGCTTCCCGGCTAACTGAGAGAATAGAAACCATGACTTCCAGCAATCCTCGCAACGAGGCACTCTTCGACCGCGCCCGCCGGCTGATGCCCGGCGGCGTCAACTCGCCGGTGCGGGCCTTTGGCTCCGTCGGCGGGACCCCGCGCTTCATGGTCTCCGCGAAGGGACCGTACCTGACAGATGCCGACGGCAAGGAATACGTGGACCTGGTCTGCTCCTGGGGCCCGGCCCTGCTGGGCCACGCCCACCCGGCCGTGCTGGAGGCGGTCCACGCCGCCGTCGACCGGGGGCTCTCCTTCGGCGCCTCCACCCCGGACGAGGCCAACCTGGCAGCCATCGTCCAGGAGCGCGTTCCCGCCGTCGAACGCCTCCGGATGGTGTCCACCGGCACCGAAGCCACCATGACCGCCGTCCGGCTGGCCCGCGGATTCACCGGCCGCAACCTGATCATCAAGTTCGCCGGCTGCTACCACGGCCACCTGGACGGACTCCTGGCTGCCGCAGGCTCCGGCCTGGCGACCCTCGCCCTGCCCGGCTCCGCCGGTGTCACCGAAGCAACCGCCGCGGAAACGCTGGTGCTGCCGTACAACGACCTCACCGCCGTCAAGGAAGCCTTCGCCGTGCACGGGCCGAACATCGCTGCCGTGATCACCGAGGCCGCGCCGGCGAACATGGGCGTAGTCACCCCTGCCGAGGGATTCAACCTTGGGTTGTCGCAGATCACCCGGGAGCACGGCGCGCTCCTCATCGTCGATGAAGTCCTGACCGGGTTCCGCACCGGCTACTCGGGCTACTGGGGCCTCACCGGCGGTGCGCCGGATGCGGAAAACCCATGGACCCCTGACCTGCTTACTTTTGGCAAGGTCATCGGCGGTGGAATGCCGACGGCGGCCCTCGGCGGCCGTGCCGACGTCATGGACTACCTCGCGCCCACCGGCCCCGTGTACCAGGCCGGTACGCTGTCCGGGAACCCGGTGGCGATGGCGGCCGGCGTTGCCACCCTGACCCACGCCACCCGCGATGTCTACTCCTTCATCGACGTCCGTTCCCTGGAGCTCTCCTCCGCCGTCTCCAACGCGCTGGACTCCGCAGGGGTGGACCACTCGATCCAGTTCGCGGGAAACCTGTTCTCGGTGGCCTTTGGAACCTCCGCCAACGGGGTCCACAACTACGCCGATGCACAGGCACAGGAGGCGTTCCGCTACGCGCCGTTCTTCCACTCCATGCTGGAGTCCGGGGTCTACCTGCCGCCGTCGGTCTTCGAGGCGTGGTTCCTCTCCGCCGCCCACGACGACGCCGCCATGAACCGGATCTACGACGCACTGCCTGCCGCGGCAAAGGCGGCCGCAGCCGCCCAGGGCTAGCACCGCCGTCGTCCCCTAAGAAAAATCCCCGGCTGCAGGCTGCAGCCGGGGATTTTCTTTGCGTGCGGGGCGTTAGAGGACGTCCGAGAGGAAGCCTTTGAGCCGGTCCGTCCTTGGCTCGGTGAAGAGCTGCTCAGGCGGCCCGGACTCCACCACGACCCCGGCATCCATGAACGTCACGGCGTCGGAGACGTTGCGGGAGAAGCCCATTTCGTGGGTCACCACCACCATGGTCATGCCGCCCTTGGCGAGGTCCGTCATCAAGGCCAGGACACCCTTGACCAGCTCGGGGTCCAGGGCAGAAGTGGCCTCGTCGAAGAACATCACCTCGGGCTTCATGGCCAGTGCACGGGCGATTGCCACGCGCTGCTGCTGGCCGCCGGAAAGGTTGGCCGGGCGGGACTCGGCCTTGTGCTTCAGGCCCACCAAGTCCAGCTGTTCCAGCGCCTCGCTGCGCGCCTCCTCCTTCGAGAGCTTGCGCAGCTTGCGCAGGGCCAGCGAGACGTTTTCCTCCACCGTCTTGTGGGGGAACAGGTTGAACTGCTGGAACACCATGCCGATCCTGCGGCGGAGCTCGTCGGGATTGTCCTTCAGGACCGAGCGGCCGTCCAGCAGGATGTCCCCCTGGTCGGGTTCGATCAGCCGGTTCATGACCCGCAGCAGGGTGGACTTACCGGATCCCGACGGGCCGATGACTGACGCCGTGGTGCCCTGGGGCACATGCAGGTCGATGCCCCGCAGCACGTGGTTGCTTCCGAAGGAAAGGTGGATGTTCTTGGCGCTCAGCGTTCCTGATGCGAACTCGCTCATGCCTGGGCTCCCTTTCCAACGACGGCTGCGGCGTCGTCCGGTTCTTTCTTTTCGGGCCGGCCGCTGCGCAACCGGGCATCGATCCAGTTCACGAAGTGGGTCAACGGGATGGTGAGTACCAGGTAGAAGACGGCGGCCGCCACGTAGGGCGAAAGGTTGCCGGTCGTGGCTGCCGCGTCCTTGCCGATCTGGAAGATTTCCCGCTCACTGGCCAACAGGCCGAGGAGGAAGACCAGGGATGACTCCTTGATCAGCGCAATGAACTGGTTGACCAGGGCAGGAAGCACCCGGCGGATGCCCTGGGGAACCACTACCAGGCGCATGGATGCACCGTAGCCGAACCCCAGGGCGCGGGATGCCTCCAGCTGCCCTTTGTCAACGCTCTGGATGCCGGAGCGGAAGATCTCCCCGATGTAGGCGCCGGACATCAGGGACAGTGCTGCGACCGCCATCGGATACGGGCTCGTCGAACCCGTAAATTCACGGACGATCGGACCGAATCCGAATCCGATGACCAGGATGGTCAGGACAGGCGGAAGGCCGCGGAGGATGTCGGTGTAGACCCGTGCGACCCAGCGCGCTGCTGCGTTCCGGGAGATCCCCATCAGGGCGAGCAGCATCCCGAGGGCTGTCCCGATGATGCCGGAGATGATGGCGAGCACGAGGGTGTTCGGCAAACCGACGGCGAACATCTTGGGGATGACTTCGCCCATCGCCTTCCAGTCAAGGAAAGTGTCAGCGAGTTGCTTGAGGATATCCATGGAACGCCCTGGTTACTTGGCGGCCGGGATCTGGACGGCCTTGCTGCCCGGCTTCCAGCCCTGCGGGGTCTGCTCAGCAACGGTCGGGCGGTCCTTGTACCATTCGGACGTCAGCTTGGTCCAGGTCCCATCGGCGATGACTGCGTCCAGGCCGGAGTTGAGGGCGTCGATCAGGGGCTGGTTGTCCTTGTTCACTGCGTACGCGGTGAAGTTCTGGGTGTTCACAACCTTTTCGGCGATCTTGGTGTTGTCGCCGTCCTTGACCTGGCCGGTCGCCTGCTGGGATGGGGCCACCCAGGCGTCGATCTGGCCGTTCTTCACGTTGCCGTAAACGGTGTTGTAGTCCGGGAAGCGGACAGGCTCCAGCTTGAGGGTGTTGGTGACGTAGTCATCCTGAACAGTGCCCTGGACGACGCCGATGCGGACGCCTTCCTTGAGGTCGGCAAAGCCGTTGACCTTGGAGCCGTTCTTGGTGACGACAGCCATGTAGCCGAAGTCGTAACCGTTGGTGAAGCCAACGGTCTTCCGGCGGGCGTCGGTGGTGGAGATCGAGGAGGACCCGACGTCGAACTGCTTGTTGGCCACCTGGGAAAGCAGGGCGGAGAAATCGGTGGAGGCGAATTCAACCTTCAGGCCCAGCTTGTCACCGATGGCGCGCAGCAGTTCGTTGTCGTAGCCGGTGAACTTGCCGGAGGGATCGATGAAGATGTTGGGCGGGGCGTCCGAGAGGGTTCCTACACGCAGGGTGCCTTCGGTGATGAGGCCGAGCTTGGACTTGTCGATCTTGTCGATCGGGGTGACGCTGGCGGTGGTGTACTTGTCCAGCGTCTGCTGGTCGCTGCCGGCGAGGGCATCGGTGGGGGTGCCGCTGGGCTGGGAAGACCCGCCACCGCAGGCTGCAAGGGAAACCGCGAGGGCCACTGCAACAGGAGCGGTAGTGAGCCATTTCATCGCTTTGATTTTCATCAGGTTGTCACTTTCATATGAGGCATAAGTCGACCGGGCCGCAAGGCAGCGCTGTGGCGCCTGGCACCTGCCCGGCGCTGGTCCAGCTGTCCGCGGCAGGGGTGACCGCAAAACTTTATTGTCTCACCTGGGCGAATGCCGGAGGTTAGGCGAACAAAGGGAAGTCCATCCGCTGTAAGGCCGAATATCATTCCGCCCCACGGCTGATAGTGCCCGCAGTTGCAGCGCTATTACGCTTTTGGGGCGAACGATGCCCTTGCTTCAAGCCCGCACTTTATTAAGCGGCGTGACTGTGACATGCCTCCCACTGAAGAAGCACCGGCGCAGCCTAGAAGCCACCTGCCGTAGCATCCTGCGGCGGCAGCACGGGCCAGTCTCCCTCGATCACGGCGGCCGGTTTCGTCTTCCGGAGGTACTCCTGGAAGTCCGATGCCTGGCTGACCGCCCAGTCCACCTGAAGCTGGTGCAGCTGGCTGGCCGGCATCATCAGCTTGGGGAACTTGCCCGCCATGGCATCCAGCACCCTGAGGGTGGCCAGGGCGTCCGCCGCGGAGGTATGCGCATTGTCCAGGACCACCCCGTACTCCTCACACAGCGCGGTGAGTGTCCGCTTCCCCTTGCGGTAGCGGTCAACCTGCTTGTTCATGATGTAGGGATCCAGGACGGGGAACCGGCTCAGCTGCGGAATCCCGTACCGGGCCGACTCGGCGGCGAGGACCGTGAAATCATAGCTTGCGTTGAAGGCGATCACCGGGGTGCCGGAATCAAACAGTTCCTGCAGGACTGTGGCCACCTCACGCGTGACCTCGTGGGCAGGGCGGCCCTCACGCCTGGCCTGTTCGGTGGTGATGCCGTGGACGTCACTGGCCTCCACGGGGATCTCCACCCCCGGATCGGCCAGCCACTCATGCTCCTTGATGACCTCACCCTGGTGGTCCACTACGGTGATTGATGCCGTGACGATTCTTGCCGCCCGCGAGTTGCGGCCGGTGGTTTCCAGATCGAATGCTGCGCGGGGGAGGGTGTTCCAGGAACTCATGCTTCAACGCTAAGGGGACCCACCGACAATTCCGGGGAACGCCACTGCGGCTAGATTGGATCAATGCGGAATGAGTACGTCCAGGCGGTCCTGGCCGTCGTGGGCCTGGTACCGCCGGGGGCGGCCGTATCCTATGGGGACGTTGCCGAGCTCCTGGGTGCGGGCGGCCCGCGCCAGGTCGGTTCCGTCATGAGCCATCACGGTGGCGCCGTCCCTTGGTGGCGCGTCCTGAAGGCCAGCGGCCACGCACCCCCCGGGCACGAGGCCGAGGCCCTGCTGCTTTACCTTGAAGAAGGCACTCCGCTGGTTGGCGACTACAGTTCCTACCTCCGCACGGGGGAGGGGCGGTGGCGGGTGGATTTGGTCGCGGCACGCTGGGCACCAACAGACAGTGATTTTGACAGTATCGACGCAGTTGCCGAGGAACTGGAGCGTCGGCTCCACAGGTTGTCGGTGCCTGATGATGGAATGATTTTGTGACCGTAACGATTCCTTTGACCGGACCCTGGGGCCCGCACCGGCAGGAGCCGGAAGCAGGCAGGGAGCCGGCTTTCCCCATGCCCGGAAGCCCGGACGGCGGCAGTGCCCTCCGGTTGCTGCCGCCCCGCCGGGTGCACGCCGAGTCACTCCTGCTGACATCCGACCAGCAGGCAGCGGTTGACGTCACCCAAGGCTCCGGACCGTGCCTGGTTCCGGGTGCACCAGGCACGGGAAAGACCACCGTCCTCGTCGAGGCCGCGGTCCAGCGGGTCTTCCGCGACGGCGTGGATCCGGAACGCATGCTGATCCTTGCGCCCACCCGGCTTGCTGCCGACTTCCTGCGGGACCGTTTCACTGCCCGGCTGGACAGGAGCCTCAGCACCACTCCTGCCAGGACATGGGCCTCGTACGCATTCGACCTGATCCGCCGCGCCAAGGCTGAAGGCGTCATATCGTTGTCCAGGCCGCCGCGCCTGTTGTCGGGCCCCGAACAGGACCTCATCATCAAGGAACTCCTTGAGGGCCACAGGCTGCCGGGCCTGGAACTGCCGTGGCCGTCCGATCTTGATGGCGCCCTGGAAACCAGGGGGTTCCGCCAGGAGGTGCGGCAACTCTTTGACCGCATCATTGAATCGGGCCGCACGGCTGAAGACCTTGCGCAACTGGCGGACACCTGCGGCCGGCCGGACTGGAAGGCGGCGGCGCGCCTCTACGCCGAGTACCGGGACGTCCTCGACCTGCGGATGCCCGAAGCCTTTGACCCCGCCGGCATCATCACGGCCGCCCGGCAGATCTTCCAGGACGCGCCGGAATTCCTTGCAGGGGAACGTGCCAGGCTGCAGGTTGTCCTGGTGGACGATATCCAGGAAGCGAACCCGGCCATCTTTGAATTGCTGGCGGATATCGCCGCCGGTAAAGACTGCTACGTGACGTCGTCCCCGGACACTGTGGTCCAGGGGTTCCGGGGCGCCCGGCCGGACTTGGTGGCTGAACTGCCCCGGCTGTTGTCAGCACAATCGGCTGTCCTCGGGCGTCCGCTGTGGCATGCCCACGGCCTGGCGCCTGCAGTGGCAGAGGCGTGGTTGAACGTCGCAGACCGCATCTCGCAGCGGGCAGGCGGCCAACTGGCCCGCCGCCTCAGCCGGCCCGGAGATGCCGGCGAACCCGGCAGCGTCGAGGCCCACCTTGTCCCTACTCCGGTGCATGAGCTGCGGTACGTTGCCCAGCGGATCTTGGACCAGCACATCAACCACAACCGTGATCTTGCGGACATGGCAGTGATCGTGCGCAACGGCGGCCAGGTCAGCGAGTTGCAGCGCTATCTATCCGGGCAGGGCATTCCCGTACGGGTGCCCGTGGCTGAATCCGCGGTGCGCGATGAGGTAGCTGTACGTCCGCTCCTCGATGCGTTCGCCATTGCGCTGGATCCGGAGCTTTTGACGCCCGAAGCCGCGGTGTCCCTCCTCACCTCCCGCATCGGCGGCGCTACCTCCATTGAGCTGCGCAGGCTCCGGCAATCGTTGCGGCGCGAGGAACTCCTGGGCGGCGGGGGCCGCGCCAGTGATGCGCTGCTGGTCCAGGCCCTGCTTGAGCCGGGGGCGCTGGGCGCATTGGGGATCGAAGGGCGCGCAGCACGGCGCACCGCGCGGATGATCCGTGCGGGGCGGGAAGCAGCCGGACTCCCGGGGGCCAACGCCGAGTCGGTACTGTGGGCGCTCTGGGACTCAACGGGCCTGTCGTCGGCCTGGACAGCGACAGCTTTGTCGGGCGGACCGCATGGGGCGCGGGCTGACCGCGACCTTGATGCGATGATGGCGCTTTTCCACACCGCGGAACGCTACGTGGACCAGATGCCCGGCGCCGGGCCGGAACAGTTCCTGGAGTATCTCCTGAACCAGGAGCTTCCCATGGACACCCTCGCCGCCCGGGCCCAGCTCGATGACGCTGTGGAGTTGATGACGCCGGCCAGCGCGGCAGGGCGGGAGTGGCCCGTGGTCATCATTGCCGGGCTGCAGGAGGGGGTGTGGCCCAATACGAGGCTCCGCGGTGAACTGCTCGGCAGCACCCTGTACGCGGACGCCGTGGAACACGGCCCGCAATATGCCCTGCAGCGCGATCCCCTCAGCCGCCTGCGGGATATCCGCTATGACGAACTCCGCAGCTTCTCCACGGCGGTGTCCAGGGCACGCGAACTGCTGGTCTGCACGGCGGTTTCGTCGGAGGACCACCAACCGTCGTCGTTCCTGGATTTTGTTTCACCCCTGGGGCCGGAAGCCGAGGGCCGGGCTTTCACACAGGTGGAACGGCCCATGACACTCCGCGCCCTGGTGGCGGAGCTCAGGCAGCATGCCCAGCTCGATGCCGCGGCGCCACAGGCGGCGGAAGCCGCCAGGGTCCTGGCGCAGCTCGCAGCGGCCGAACCAGCTGTGGCAGGAGCCCACCCTGGCAGCTGGTGGGGACTCGCCCCCCTGACCACATCCGAGGCTGTGGTCCCGCCCGGGGGAACTGTGTCCGTGTCCCCGTCGAAGGTGGAGACGGTGCAGAAGTCGCCGTTGGATTGGTTCGTCCAGGCAGCGGGAGGGGAGCCTGCCACGGACTTCGCCCGAAGCCTGGGCACCCTGGTGCATGCCATCGCGCAGGACATGCCGGACGCATCCGGATCCGAGTACGTTGCTGAACTCGTGCGCCGGTGGCCTGCGCTGGGCATGAAGGACAATTGGGAGGGCCGGCTGGACTTCCAGCGTGCCGAGTCCATGGTGCGGAAGCTGGCGCAGTATGTGCTGTCCATGAGGGACGAGGGCCGCAGCCTGCTGGGTGTTGAACAGGACTTCGAAGTGGCCCTGGGAGGGGTGGCGGTGGATGAAGCTCCGCCGCGGGACGCCGTGCTCCGCGGCCAGGTGGACCGGCTGGAGATCGACGGGGAAGGCCGGCTGGTGGTGGTGGACCTCAAGACCGGCAAGAGGCAGCCGGGCAAGGACGAACTGTCCCGCCATCCGCAGCTAGGCGCATACCAGGCAGCAGTGCTCGCGGGCGGGTTTGACGCTTCAGGCGGCGGCCAGGGCCTGTCCGGCGGGGCCGTGCTGGCGCAGCTCGGGACCGGGGCAAAAAGTCCAGCGATTCAACAGCAGGAACCACTCGACCCACAGGAGAACTGGGCATTGGACATGGTCAAGGAGGCCGCAGCCGTCATGGGTGGAAGTGAATTCATCGCCCGGCACGATCCTGCCAAGGGCAGCCACGGCGGTCATGGTTGCCGTCTTCCCGAGGTGTGCCCGCTGTGTGTGCGTGGACGGCAGGTGACCGAATGAGTGGGGCCTTGCCTGCTGTGGAAGCCACCCCGGCGGTGCGTTTCAGCCCCGAAGAACTGTCCTTGCTGCTCGGCGAGAAGAACACTCCCACGCCCGAGCAATCCGCCATCATCTCGTCCCCCTTGGCGCCCCGGCTGGTCATCGCGGGCGCCGGATCGGGCAAGACCGCCACCATGGCGGACCGGGTGGTATGGCTGGTGGCCAACGGATGGGTCACCCCTGAGGAAGTCCTGGGCGTGACCTTCACCCGCAAAGCTGCGGGTGAACTCGCCAGCCGGATCCGGTCGAAACTCCTTGCGCTGCAGCGTCTTGCCGCGAAGGACGACCACCGGGAGCTTTTCCCGGCCGGGCTGCTCAGCAGTGATGCCCTGGAGCCCAAGGTGTCCACCTACCACTCATTCGCCAGCGGCATCGTTTCCGACTACGGCCTGCGGCTCGGGGTGGAGCGGGACGTGGTTCTGCTGGGGGGTGCGCAGGCCTGGCAGCTGGCCAGCGAGGTGGTTGAAGCCTACGACGGCGAATACCAGCACTTCCGTGCCGCCAAGTCCACCCTGGTCAAGGCCGTCATCCAGCTGGCCGGTGAATGCGCCGAACACCTTCAGGAACCCGAAGACGTGGAAGCGTGGCTGATGGCGCGTCTTTCGGAGTTTGAATCCCTGCCGTACCTGGCCGACAAGAAGAGGAACACATCAAAGGCGGCGTTGGACCTCGGCGGTATGCTGCGGACCCGGGCAAGCGTCGCCGACATGGTGGGCCGCTACGCCGCCGCCAAACGGGCCCGCGGGGCGCTCGACTTCGGCGACCTTGTGGCCCTCGCTGCCAAGGTGGCGCAGGATGTTCCTTTGGCGGCCCAGATGGAACGCCAAAGATACAAAGTGGTTCTGCTCGACGAATTCCAGGACACGTCGTATGCCCAGCTGGTGCTCTTTTCCCGCCTTTTTGGCGGCGGCCATGCCGTGACGGCGGTCGGCGACCCCAACCAGTCGATCTATGGTTTTCGCGGCGCTTCGGCGGGGCAGCTGTTCCACTTCGTTCGCGAGTTTCCCGTGCGCACCGGGGAAGCGGAGGACGGAACCGGCTGGGCGCCCGCGCCCACCTCCTTCCTGACCACTGCATGGCGGAACGGCCGGTCGATCCTCGCAGCTGCCAACGTCATGTCCCAATCCCTTGGCCGGACAGCTGCACAGCATGGACATGCCGGAAGCAGGCCGGCCGCTGCTGAAGTACCGCCGCTGCAACCGAGCCCGCACGCCGTGGACGGAACCGTGGTGCTGGGGCGCTTCGCCAGCGACGTAGAGGAAGCTGCTGCCCTGGCTGACGATGTCCTGCGGTACCGGGTGACGGACTTCGAGCTGAAGCCGGACGGTACACCGGAGCCCCCTGCGCTCGCCGTGCTGTGCCGCCGACGCGCGCAGATGGAGCCCGTCCGGCGGCAGTTCGAGGCCCGGGGCATCCCCTATGAAATCGTGGGCCTCGGCGGCCTCCTGGACACCCCGGAAATCGTGGACCTGGTGGCCACGCTGCGCGTCCTTGCAGACCCAGGCCGGTCTGATGCCCTCATGCGGCTTATCGCAGGTGCCCGGTGGCGCATAGGACCTGCCGACCTCATGGCCCTGCGCGACTGGTCCAGCCAGCTGGCACGCAGCCGGGGGAAGGCCGCGCAGGGGTTCTATGACGACGTCCAGGACAACGACGAAGCAGATGCCCCCATCCTCGAGGGTGACCTGACCGACGGAGCCAGCCTGGTGGAGGCCCTGGACTTCCTGCCCCGGGACGGATGGACCTCGTCCAATGGCCGCACCCTCAGCATGGAGGCGCGCAGCAGGCTGGCCAGGTTGTCAGCCGAGCTGCGGCAACTTCGTGGCTACCTCGGGGACGACCTCACCACGCTCCTGGGGGAGGTCGAAAGGGCCATGCTGCTGGACATTGAGGTGGCCGCCCGCCCCGGAATCAGCATCCACCAGGCCCGCCGCAACCTCGACGCCTTCCAGGATGCGGCAGCAGGGTTCCTCCGCACCTCCCAACGGGTGGACATCCTCGCTTTCCTGTCCTGGCTTGAGGCTGCGTCGGCGGAGGAAAACGGATTGGAGGCGCCAGCCAGCGACGTCAACCGGGAAGCCGTGCAGCTGCTGACGGTGCACGCTTCCAAGGGCCTGGAGTGGGATGTCGTGTTTGTCCCGGGGATGAACGCGGGCGCCTTCCCCAGCGACCGGGATTCACGCTGGAGCAGCGGCTCTGCTGCGCTGCCTTGGCCGCTGCGTGGGGACCGGGCAGACCTGCCGCAGTGGGACCTCGACCAGCCGGACCAGAAAGGCTGGCTGGATGCCGAGAAAGAGTACAAAGCCGGCGTGCAGGCCCACGGGGAGTCGGAGGAACGGCGGTTGGCTTACGTCGCCTACACCAGGGCCAAGCATGTCCTGTGGGTGTCCAGTGCCGCTTGGGTGGGATCGCGGGCCGGTCGCGCGGAAATGTCCCCGTTCCTCGCGGAACTGGAAGCCCTCACGCAACCGGATGATGCCGGATCCCGGGTGCCGGCTGTGGTCCATCCGTTCTCGCTGGAAGAGGCAGCGTTGCCCCATCAGAGCCCGCTGACGCAGGAAACGGAAGAAGCCCGCTGGCCCTACGATCCCCTTGAAGGACCCGTCGACCCACGCACGGGTGAACGCCTGCGCCTGGCCGGCGGGCGCAGGACGGCCATGGAAACGGCGGCGCAGCAGGTGCTCGTGCTACTGGCCGCCGGTTCCGCCCGGCCGCCTCGGACTGGAGGGACAGGGCAGGCGGGCAAGCCCGGAGAGGAAGGCCGTCCACTGCCAGGCCTCACGGGGGCCGCTGCAGGCTGGGCACGCGAAGCTGCGTTGCTGCTGGATCGCAGGGCAAGGAGGTCAGGTGGCCAGGACGTGCACCTGCCCACCCATATATCGGCTTCCACCCTTGTTGACCTTGGAGACGACCCCACGGCAGTGCTGGGCCGCCTGCGCCGCCCTGTGCCGCGCGAACCGGGCATGTCGGCGCGGAAGGGTACGGCGTTCCATGCCTGGGTGGAGGAGTATTTCGGAAAGGCCGGCATGCTGGACCTCGGCGAAGCACCGGGTTCGGACGACCACATCGATGCTGCCTACGACCTTGATGAGATGGTGGCCACCTTCAAGGCTTCCCCCTGGGCTGACAGGTCACCGGCCTTCGTCGAGGTTCCCGTGGAAACCAGGGTGGGCGAAGTGGTGGTCCGCGGACGGGTGGACGCAGTATTCCAGGACGCCGACGGCCGCTGGGACCTGGTGGACTGGAAGACCGGCCGGCGGCCGTCCGCACAGCAGCTGAAGACCCGGGCGGTGCAGCTGGCGGTCTACCGGCTGGCATGGGCGCGGCTCAAGGATGTTCCGCTGGAGGAGGTGCGGGCGGCATTCTTCTACGTTGCTGACAACGCGGTAGTGCGGCCGCACGACCTTGGGACGGCAGCCGACCTGGAAGGAATCGTTGCAGCTGCGATTACCCGGCCGTGAGGCTGGGCCCGCACCTGAGGGACGCCACGGCGGTTCCTCAGGGGGCCCGGCCTGTCCGGATCAGATCCGGTTCGCGTTGATGACCGAGATAGCTGCCGTGGACGTGTCGTCCGCCGCCTTGGTGTCACCGGCCCGCACCTCCGCGGCCTCAGCACCCGTGGCGGCAGGCTCCGCCGGGATGGGGGCCACGTGGACGGCGGGCTGTGCATGAACTGCCGCCGGCGCCGGGACATCCGGCGTGGTGTCTGCTGCCGGTTCGGCGGGGACCGGGATGACCGTCACAGCGGGACTAACCGCGGAACTGCCATGCAAGGGGGCCGGGACTGCAGCGGACGTTCCGGCCGCCGCCGGTCCGGCTGCTGCCGGTCCGGCTGGAGTGCCCTTCGCCGGCAGCGGCTCCACACTGATCGGCTGGCCGCCGAATTCGGCGATGTCGCTGGCAAGGCTCTCGAGCATGCCCTCGGCCTCGCTGACCATGTCCTGGTCGCCGGCCGCGAGGCCCTTGACCAGGTACTGCGCCAAGGCAAACTCGGCTGACAGGGCGGCCCTGCGCAGCAGGTGCTGGTCCGGCACGTCGCGGCGGCTGGACGTGTAGGACTTCAGTACGGCATCAATGAAGTCCTGTTCGTTGGAGGCCACCAGCCAGGCGAAATCGTCTGCGGGGTCGCCGATGCGCAGGTCCGTCCAGCCGGTTACCGCAGTCACCCGGCCGGACTCCACCAGCAGGTTGTCCTCGTGCAGGTCGCCGTGGACAACGCAGGGGTTGAACCTCCACAGGGATACGTCCTCCATGGCATGTTCCCAGCGGCGCAGCAGTGCGGCGGGGATCTTGCCCGTCGTTGCCGCCTGGTCCAGTTCGTTCAGCCTCCGTTGGCGGAACTCATTGGGCGTGTAGCTGGGGAGGTCGGCATTGCTGACCAGCGACCGGGGGAGGTCATGGACCGCGGCCAGCGCGGAACCGATTTCGCGGGCAAGCCCTGACGGTCCCGAGGTCAGCTCTTCAACGCTGCGCGTGCTCCCGGACAGGTGTGAGTAGACGAAGGTGGTCAGGCTTCCAAGCCGGACACTGCCGGCGACCGTTGGCATCAGGAACGGCAGTTCCGCCCGGACAGCGGGAGCGAAGGCGCGCAGCACCAGGAACTCCGTTTCCAGCCGTGCGCTGGCTTCGGCGTGCCGCGGCGACCGGACCCGCCAACGCTTGCCTTCGGAATCGAGGAGCAGGGCCGAGTCGAAGTCCGCGGGGTCGTCCGGCGCAGAGCTAACAGCTGTCGGGGTCAGTCCGGGGACTGCCGCGGTTGCAATCGCCGCCAGTTCAATCGGTTTTCTTCTCACCGTTCCACGGTAGATTGCGCGCCGTCCCAGACGGCGGTCTCGCCGCGGCGAGTCTCCAGATAGCTGGAATTAGGGGGCACCCCGGGGCCGATGGGGCCCGGCCTAAATGTGAAATGTCTGTAGCAGTCAGTACGGTGGAAGCATGAGCCACACGGAGTCCGCTGTAACCGTCCACCAGGCTGTACCGGCGCCGTTGCCGGCGAACCATCTGGTGGACACCCTGCTGCCGGTCAGGCCGGCACTGGTGGACCGCGGATCAGCCGCCCGCATCAGGGCCGGAATGATTGATGACCTGCTGGCCGGCCCGGACGCGGTGGCCGCAGTACTGTCAGGCCGGCAAGGCCTGGTGCGCGGCAGCAACCTGGTCCTGACCGGGGCCAGGGAACTCCTGGCACACCTCAAAGCGGCGGGATCAGCGCCGGAGCTCGTGGTGTACCTCGGATCCGCCCTGCCTGCTTCGGACGTTCCGGCGGGGACCGAGCTGCTGCTGTTCGTCCTGCCTGCACCTCCGGAACCCGGCACCGCAGGTATTCCCGCGGATGCGTCCTGGGCCGGCTTCCGGGACGTCGCAGCAGGCTTGACCGCCACCTCCACAGCCCTGTTCGTGGAAGCCAGCGCCATCGCCAACTGGCATGCAGCCCACACACACTGCCCCCGCTGCGGCACACCGACGGACGTCGAAGCCGGCGGCTGGGTACGCCGGTGCCCGGCCGACAATTCTGAGCACTATCCCCGGACCGATCCCGCCATCATCGTCACGGTCGTCGGCCCGGACGGCCGGCTGCTCCTTGGCGGGGGTGGCCCCGTCGACGCCCGGAATTACTCCACCCTGGCCGGGTTTGTTGAGCCGGGGGAGTCTTTGGAGGAAGCTGTGGTCCGCGAGATCCAGGAAGAGGTCGGCGTCCGGGTCACTGCCTGCCAGTATCTCGGCTCGCAGTCATGGCCGTTCCCGGCCTCCCTTATGCTTGGATTTACCGCCGTCACCGAGGACGCCCAGGCAACGCCCGACGGCGTGGAGGTCACCAGGGCCCGCTGGTTCAGCCGCGAGGAACTCCAGGATGCGGTGCTCAGTGGTGAGATCACCATTTCCAGCAGGCTCTCCATTGCCCGCTCCCTCATTGAGCACTGGTACGGCGGCCGGATCCAGGACCGGACCGGCGACTAAGTTATTCCATCCACCAGACTCCAGCACGCGGTAGTCGAGAAACAAAGCAGCAGAAGTGACTACAGAAAATTTTGACGGAGCAGCCTCCCTTGAGGACCGGATCCTTGGGGGGCTGGACGCAGAACAGCGTGAGGTGGCCAGCACGCTGAACGGCCCGTTGTGCGTGCTGGCCGGCGCGGGAACCGGCAAGACCCGTGCCATCACCCACCGCATTGCCTATGGCGTCCACTCGGGCGTTTACAGCCCTCAGCGCCTGCTCGCCGTGACCTTCACTGCCCGGGCGGCGGCAGAAATGCGAAGCCGGCTGCGCGACCTCGGTGCCGGAAATGTGCAGGCCCGGACGTTCCACGCCGCGGCCTTGCGCCAGCTGCAGTTCTTTTGGCCGCAGGCCGTGGGCGGCACGCTGCCCAACCTGCTGGACCACAAGGCCCAGATGCTTGCCGAGGCCGCCCGGCGGCTCCGGCTCAGCACGGACCGGGCCTCCATCCGCGACCTTGCCTCTGAGATCGAGTGGGCCAAAGTGTCCATGCTTACCCCCGCCAATTACCTGGAAAACGCGCAGGGGAGGGGCGCTCCCGGCGGGTTCGACCTTACTGCGGTGGCCCGCGTTTTCCAGTCCTATGAGGACGTCAAGACGGACCGCAACGTGATCGACTTCGAGGACGTCCTGCTGATCACGGTGGGCATCCTGCAGGAGGACGAGAAGGTTGCTGCCACGGTCCGGGAACAGTACCGGCACTTCGTCGTGGACGAGTACCAGGACGTTTCCCCGCTGCAGCAGCGGCTCCTGGAGCTGTGGCTCGGCGGCCGTGACGAACTGTGCGTGGTGGGCGACGCCAGCCAGACCATCTACTCCTTCACCGGCGCATCGCCCAGGCACCTGCTGGACTTCAAAACCCGCTATCCGCAGGCCAATGTGGTCAAGCTCGTCCGGGACTACCGTTCCACCCCGCAGGTGGTGAAACTGGCCAATGACCTGCTGGCCGGCCGACGGAGTGGCGGCCCTGCCGCTGACGCCGCCTGGGCAGCTCCCCTTCAGCTTGTGGCGCAGCGCCCCGCCGGCCCGGCGCCCCAGTTCACCGAATGCTCGGATGACGAGGCCGAAGCCGCCACGGTGGCGCAGAAGATCAAGGCACTGCTCGACGCCGGGACTCCCGTCAGCGAGGTAGCCGTCCTTTTCCGCACCAACGGCCAGTCCGAAGCCTACGAACAGGCGCTCGCGGCGGCAGGAATCGGCTACCAGCTCCGGGGCGGCGAACGCTTCTTCGCCCGCAAGGAGGTCCGGGACGCCATCCTCCAGCTGCGCGCAGCCACCCGGGCCGTTTCCGAAACCAACACACCGGAACCCCTGGGCCAGCTGGTCCGGGACATCGTCTCGTCCCTCGGGTACACGGATTCTGCCCCGCACAGCGGGGGAGCCCTGCGTGAGCGGTGGGAGTCGCTCGCGGCGCTGGTGGCGCTCGCCGACGAACTCGTCCAAAACCGTGGTGCCGGGTTTGGCCTGGCCGATTTCGTCAACGAACTCCAGGAACGCTCCCTGGCCCAGCACGCGCCCACCGTCCAAGGCGTGACCCTCGCTTCCCTCCACGCAGCCAAGGGCCTGGAATGGGACGCGGTCTTCCTGGTGGGGCTCAGTGAGGGCCTGATGCCCATTTCCTTCGCGGATTCTCCCGAATCGGTGGATGAGGAACGCCGGCTGCTGTATGTCGGCATCACCCGGGCCCGTGAGCACCTGTCCCTCTCGTGGAGCACCGCCCGGACTCCCGGCGGCCGCGCCAACCGGAAGCCGTCCCGGTTCCTGGACGGGCTGCGGCCTGACTCGGTGGCAAGTTCAAGTGCCCGCGGAAAGGGAACCCCGCCCCGGCGGAAGGCTGCCGCGCCCGCTGTGTGCCGGGTCTGCGGGACCATGCTCGCCACCGGGGCCGAACGCAAGGTGGGCCGCTGCAACGCCTGTCCCCCCACGTACGAGGAACAGACCTTTGACGCCCTGCGAAACTGGCGCCGCGAGGTGGCCCAGTCGGCGGACGTCCCCGCGTTCGTCGTCTTCACCGATGCCACCCTCACCGCCATTGCCGAAGCCAGGCCGGCGTCCCTGGAGGAGCTGGCCGGCCTCGCGGGCGTCGGCCCGTCAAAGCTGGAAAAGTACGGTGAAGACGTCCTCCGGGTCCTGGTCGAAAGTTCCGTCCTGTGAGGCGGGGCAGCCCGGCAAGCAGCGGCACGCAGCAGGCAGCATCACTGACCACATCCCAGGGTTCTCCGGTTGAGGTGCGGCGTTCTGCCAGGCGGACGCGGACGGTAGCCGCATTCTGGGAGGACGGAACGGCGGTGGTCGCCATTCCGGCGCGTTTCACTGCCGCCCAGGAACGGGAGTGGGTGCAGCGCATGCTGGCGAAGCTGCACAAGCAGGGGGAGCGGCGGGCTGCAGCCGGGCGGAGGCGCCCCGCCACCGATGATGCCCTTGCAGCCCACGCCGCACAGCTGTCGGCACAGTACCTCGGCGGCAGGCCGGCGCCCACGTCCGTCCGCTGGGTCAGCAACCAGAACTCCCGGTGGGGCTCCGCCACGCCGGCCGACGGAACCATCCGGCTGTCGGACAAACTGCGGCCGATGCCCCAATGGGTCATCGACTACGTCCTGTTGCACGAACTGGCCCATCTCCTGGTGGCCTCACACAACGCCGCATTCTGGAAGCTGCTGGAGGCGTATCCGGAAACCCAGCGGGCCAAAGCATTCCTGGAGGGCGTTTCGTTCGCGACGTCCCGAGGGCTGGAGGGGCTGGAGAAGGACGGCACGGCCGGCAGCGGCGTCGCCGGGCCGCCCACGTCCGGAACACCGATCGGATGCTAAAAACCCCGGTGGGCGAGGAAATCCTGGCCCACCGGGGTCTTTCTTTGGGTCTCTATATGTCACCTTTGGGCTGGCCGGTTCCGTCGTCGTCGTCCTTGTCCCCGGCATCTTTGGTGTCCGCGGCTCCGCCGTCTTCAGCGGAGGCATCGTCAAACCCGCCACTCAGCAGTTTCTGCAGGGCGTCATCAACTTCGCTGTCGCTGGCCTCGGCGAGCTTGCGGCGTGAGCTGAAGCCCTTCGGATCGTCCAGGTCTTCGGCCGTGGGCAGCAGGTCGGGGTGGTGCCAGATGGCGTCCCGGCCCTCGATCCCGCGTTCGTCCTTCAGCGTGGCCCAGAGGGTTGCGGCATCTCGAAGCCTGCGCGGCCGCAGCTCCAGCCCCACCAGGGAGGCGAAGGCGTGCTCAGCGGGACCGCCCGTTGCCCGGCGCCGCCGCACGGTTTCCCGGAGCGCCCCGGCCGACGGCAGCACCTTCTCGGTGGCCGCCGCAGTCAGTTCGTCAACCCAGCCCTCCACCAGGGCGAGCGCCGTCTCGAGCTTCTCCAGGGCCTGTTCCTGGGCGGGGGTCCGCTGCGGCATGAACACACCCTGGGACAACGCCTCCTGGATGCCCTCCGGGTTGCTCGGGTCCAGGTCTCGGGCCAGTTCCTCGATGCGCGAGGTGTCGATGTGGATGCCACGGGCATAGGCCTCGATCGCACCCAGGAGGTGTCCGCGCAACCAGGGCACCTGCACGAAGAGCCGGGCGTGGGCGGCTTCCCGCACGGCAAGGAACAGCCGGATATCGTTCTCCGGCAGGGACAGGCCCTCGCCGAAGGAGGCAACGTTTGCCGGCAGCAGTGCCATTTCAAGGTCGGCCAGCGGGACGCCGATATCGGTTGAGCTCACCACGTCCTTGGACAGGGCGCCGATGGCCTGGCCCAGCTGCATGCCGAAGATCGCGCCGCCCATGTTCTGCAGCATGGAGGAGGCGCCGCCCATCATGGACTTCATCTCCTCCGGCATCTGCTCCGTCATGGCGGAGGACAGCGCATTGGCGATGCTGTTGGCCACGGGTTCGGTCAGCCGCTTCCAGGTGCCCAGGGTGGCCTCCACCCATTCGGCGCGCGACCAGGCTTTGCCGATCAGGCCGGTGGCGGGCAGGTCAGTGACCGGGTCCAGCCACAGCTCGGCGAGGCGGAGGGCTTCGTCCACCTCGCGCGACTGCTGGGCCGAAACCGACGGGTCGGAGCTGCCGGCGGCAACGCGCCGGGCGTTGTCATGGGCCAGCGTCCAGTTGACCGGGCCCTCGGACGGTGCACTCATCATGGCCTGCACCTGGGAAAACATCTGGGCCAGCAGGTTGGGGTCGTCCGGCAGGCCGGCAGCCTTGGCGAGTTCGGAGGGGTCGAAGTTTTCCATCCCCTTGCCGCCCATCAGGTTCTGCAGCATTTCGGTCAACGGATCCTTGGGGGTGTCGTCGCCGTTGGACGGATTGAGTGGGTTGGAGGTCATGGTCCCGCCGATCGATGGTGTGACTGTTGATCAACCTTCACGGTACCCCGGTGGGGGTCGGCTGTCTGCCGCCCGCCGCCGTCGTTCGCTCTAGGCAAAGCGCCCCGGCGCGCCGCCACCGCGTACTGTTGGTGGGGTGACTACAACCCGTGGCGGACACTCCTCCGAGGACCACGTTCCCGATGTTTCCCCCTTCTCCAGCCCCGGACCCTTTGGGGCCGGCAGTCCGCCGGAGGGCCCGGGCGGAAGCGGCGCGGCAGGCGCGGGCAGCAGCGCCAGGGCGGCCGACGGCGGACGCCCGGGCAGGCGGCTTTCCACCATGATGGTTGCCGGGCTGGCGGCGTTGGGGCTGGGGATTGCCGTGGGCACCCTTCCGGTGCCTTACGTGATCGAGTCGCCCGGGCCCACCTACAACACGCTGGGGGAGAGCCAGGGGCATCCGGTGATCAACGTCAGCGGCCACGAGACCTATCCCGCTGCCGGGAGCCTGGACCTGACCACGGTGTACGTCGACGGCGGCCCCACCGGCTCCGTCAGCATCCTCAACGCCTTCTCCGCGTGGCTGGACAACTCCAAGGCCGTCTACCCTGTGGAACTGATCTATCCCACGGGAACCACCAAGGAGGAGGCCCAGGAACAGAGCGCGGTGGCCATGGCCACGTCCCAGGAGAACGCGGTGGCCTCCGCCCTGAACGAACTCAAGATTCCTTTCGGCCAGCAGCTCCAGGCCGCGGGGCTGTCCAAGGACTCGGCATCTGCGGGAAAGATCCAGCAGGGGGACATCCTCAGGTCCATCAACGGCAAGGAGATCACCTCACTTTCCGTCATCCAGGATGAACTGGCTGCGGGCAAGGGGGCCCCGGCCGCGGTGACGGTGGAACGGGCCGGCCAGCCTGTTGCCCTCGAGGTGACGCCCAAGGACAACGGGCAGGGCCGCTTCATTCTCGGCGTCATGCTGAAGTACCTGTTCACTTTCCCCTTCCAGGTGCAGATCTCCCTGGACAAGGTGGGTGGCCCCAGCGCCGGACTCATGTTTTCGCTGGGCATCATCGACACGGTGACGCCGGGCGACCTCACCGGCGGCAAGCACATCGCGGGAACCGGCACCATTTCGCCGGACGGTGCGGTGGGACCTATCGGCGGCATCGGCCAGAAGATGCGGGGTGCGCGCTCGTCCGGAGCGTCCCTGTTCCTGGCGCCCGCCGCCAACTGCGACGAGGTTGCCGGACACATCCCCGACGGCCTCCAGGTGGTCCGCGTGGAGAACCTCGCGGAAGCACGGCACGCGGTGGAACTGGCCGGGAGCGGGCAGGACACATCCGCACTTCCGGCGTGCACGGGCAAATAGGCCGCCTGCGCCATGCATAGACTGGGCCCAAACAGTTTCGACAGGAACTAAGCTTTACCGCCACTCGTGGCACTGATGACGGACGAAACCAGCCGTTTGACCGGTACCGTACGTCGCTCGCACGCTTCGAATGTTTCGACGACCAGCTATGAGGTACCCAGTTTGTCCCGTCCCGCCAGCACCACGTCCACAGGAAGGCCCCCATCGCGACGGGGAGCCCTGACGCCCACCCTCATCGTCGTCGCCCTGGTGGTAGTGGGCTTCATTTTCTTCGCCAACGTCTGGACCGACGTCCTTTGGTACCGGCAGCTGGGCTTCCTCGAGGTCTTCATCACCGAAAACCTTGCCAAGATCGCCACCTTCGCGGCCGGCTTCGCCATCATGTTCGCGGCGGTTTTCTTCTCCATCCGCATTGCCTACAACGCCCGGCCCGTCTACGCCCCGGACTCTGAGGTCCGGGACAACCTCAACCGGTACCAGGCCCAGCTTGAGCCGGTCCGCCGGATTGTCATGATCGGCCTGCCGGTCCTCTTCGGACTCTTCGCGGGCAGCGCAGCCGCTAGCCAGTGGCAGAAAGTCCTGCTGTTCTTCAACCAAGTGGGCTTCGGCCAACCCGATCCCCAGTTCAACATGGACATCAGCTTCTACCTGATGACCCTGCCGTTCCTCGGGTTCGTCACCGGGTTCCTGATCAGCGTGGTGGTGATCGCAGGCATCGCCGGCATCCTCACCCACTACCTGTACGGCAGCATCCGGCTCATGGAGCGCGGCGTGTTCACCAGCCGGGCAGCGCAGATCCACATCGCCGTCACCGGCGCCGCGTTCCTGGTGCTCCTGGGCGTCAACTTCTGGCTGGACCGCTATTCGTCCGTGCAGAGCAACGGCGGCCGCTGGGCCGGTGCGCTCTACACCGATGTCAACGCCGTCATCCCCACCAAGGCCATCCTCGCCGTTGCTGCCGTCCTGGTGGCCATCCTCTTCATCGTTGCTGCCGTCATCGGCCGCTGGCGCCTGCCCGTGATCGGCACAGCCATGCTGGTCATCACCTCCATCCTGGCCGGCGGCGTCTACCCGTGGGTCATCCAGCAGTTCCAGGTCCGCCCGTCGGAGCAGACCCTGGAAAGCAAGTACATCCAGCGCAACATCGAAAACACGCGCAAGGCCTACGGCCTGGACGGCATCCAGGAAACCCGCTACGACGCCACCAACACTGCCAACACCGGGGCGCTTGCACCCGACGCGCAGACCACGGCGAACATCCGCCTCCTGGACCCGAACCTGATCTCCGACGCCTTTGCGCAGCTGGAACAGTACCGCCCGTACTACCAGTTCCCCAAGGCCCTCAACGTGGACCGTTATGAGGTGAACGGCAAGATCCAGGACACCGTGATCGCGGTGCGGGAGCTGAACCCCACGAACGTGGCCACCAACCAGCAGGGCTGGCTGAACCAGCACGTCGTATACACGCACGGCTACGGGGTTGTGGCGGCCAAGGGCAACAAGTTCACCGTCGACGGCAAGCCTGAGTTCCTGCAGTCCGGCATTCCGTCCACCGGCGTCCTGGGTAATGACACCACCTACGAACCGCGGATCTACTTCGGTGAATCCTCGCCTGAATACTCGATCGTGGGTGCGCCGGACGGCGCCACGCCGCGCGAGCAGGACCGCCCCTCCGGCAAGGAAGGGGAAGGGGAAACCCAGTACACCTTCAAGGGCAACGGCGGGCCGAACGTTGGCTCGTTCTTCAACAAGATCCTCTACGCCATCAAGTTCCAGTCCTCGGACCTGCTGCTCTCCGATGGCGTGAACCCCGAGTCCCAGATCCTCTACGACCGCAACCCCCGCGAGCGTGTCCAGAAGGTGGCCCCGTACCTGACTGTTGACGGCGGCGCCTATCCGGCTGTGGTGGACGGCCGCGTCAAGTGGATCGTTGACGGCTACACCACCAGCCAATACTTCCCCTACTCACAGCAGAAGCAGCTGTCCGATGCCACCGCTGATTCGCAGACCAGTTCCGGCCGCGCCGTGGCCCTGCCGAACAGCACCGTGAATTACATCCGCAACTCCGTCAAGGCGACAGTGGATGCGTATGACGGCTCGGTCACCCTGTATGCCTGGGACGACACCGACCCCGTCCTCAAGGCCTGGCAGAAGGTCTTCCCTTCAACGCTGAAGCCGTATTCGGAGATGTCCGGTGCACTGATGAGCCACGTGCGCTACCCGGAGGACCTGTTCAAGGTCCAGCGCGAGTTGCTGGGGCAGTACCACGTCACCGATCCCACCAGCTTCTACAAGAACAACGACGCCTGGAGCACGCCGGCTGACCCCACCGTGGACACCGACGTAAAGCAGCCGCCGTTCTACATGTCGCTGCAGATGCCGGACCAGCAGAAGCCGGCGTTCCAGCTGACGTCGTCATTCATCCCGCAGATCGTAAACGGTAATGCGCGCAACGTCCTGTACGGCTTCCTCGCCGCTGATTCGGATGCAGGCAACCAGGCCGGCGTGAAGGCTGACGGGTATGGAAAGCTGCGGCTGCTGCAGATCCCGCCGGAAACACAGGTGCCCGGTCCGGGGCAGGCGCAAAACAAGTTCAACTCGGACCCCACCGTGTCGCAGGCACTCAACCTGCTGCGGCAGGGCGCGTCCGACGTGCTGAACGGCAACCTGCTCACCCTCCCCGTTGGCGGTGGCATCCTCTATGTCCAGCCGGTCTACCTCAAGTCGACAGGTGAGACGTCATACCCCACGCTGCAGCGCGTGCTGGTGGCCTTCGGCGACAAGGTGGGCTTCGCGCCCACACTTGATGCAGCCCTCAAGCAGCTCTTCGGTGGGGATTCCGGCGCAGCCGCGGGGGATTCGGCCAACAATGGCCAGACGCCGGCCGGACCTTCAGCGCCTGCCACTCCCGCAGAGGCGGACGCCAAGGCCCAGCTCAAGGCAGCCCTGGACGAGGCGAACTCCGCCATCCAGGCAGGCCAAACGGCGCTCGCAGCCGGCGACTTCGCTGCCTATGGCGACGCACAGAAGAAGGTTGCGGCCGCGCTGAAGAAGGCGATGGACGCCGAGGCCAAGATACCGGTCACGGCTCCGGAGGCCAGCCCGGCCCCCGCTGCCTCCGGGTCGCCGTCGTCCTCGCCGTCCCCGTCCCCGTCCCCGTCCGCAGGGCAGTAGGACGACGGCGGCACCCGGCGCCCGGTCCCCGCGGGGCCGGGTGCCGGGCCGGCGTAACGGACGTCACGCCGCCACGATTTGGCCTGCGGTTCACCTCCCGGTAAAGTAGTTCTTGCGACGCGGGGTGGAGCAGTTCGGTAGCTCGCTGGGCTCATAACCCAGAGGTCACAGGTTCAAATCCTGTCCCCGCAACTGAGGAAAGACCCGGACATTGGAAACAATGTCCGGGTCTTTTGCTTTGTCCGGGGTCTTTTGCCTTTCCCGGGTGGTGTGGTGTGACTTGCGGGTTTACCGGTATCGGCCGGTTCGCGGAGAAGTGGTCAGGGCGGCCGCGAAAGTAGGGTAGTGTTGGTCAAGCGACGCGGGGTGGAGCAGTTCGGTAGCTCGCTGGGCTCATAACCCAGAGGTCACAGGTTCAAATCCTGTCCCCGCAACTTATGAAGGCCCCGACCGGCAGTTACGCCGGTCGGGGCCTTTCTTTTCCTTGGATGCGCCCAGTTCCTAGTATTCTCTTTCGAAGGGTCCCGCGATCTGCGGGCAGCCCCCCGTCATTCCTGAGAGGTATGTTGTTCGATGGCCACACCCACGAAGAAGCCCGGCTCCGCGACGGGTAAGCGGTCCCGGCTTTACTGGATGGTTCCCGCCGTCCTCGTGGCACTGGTCGTGGTGGTGCTGCTGGCCAGGCTGCTCATCGGGCTGCCGGCCGTGGCGTCCTTTGTCGCCGACTATCCGGGCCGGTCCGAACTTCCGGACAATGCGCCCGTGGGATTCCCTGCCTGGCTGGCCTGGCAGCACTTCCTCAATGCGTTCTTCCTGCTCCTGATCATCCGCACGGGGTGGCAGGTCCGGACCACCACCCGCCCCAGCGGGTACTGGACCAGGAACAACAAGGGCTTGATCCGCACCAGGAACGCGCCCACCAAGATCAGCCTCGAGCTGTGGTTCCACCTGACCCTGGATGCCCTCTGGATCCTCAACGGGCTCATCTTCGCGGTCCTGTTGTTCGCCACCGGGCAGTGGATGCGCATCGTCCCCACCAGCTGGGACGTCTTCCCCAACGCGCTGTCAGCCGCGCTGCAGTACGCGTCGCTGGATTGGCCCACCGAGGACGGCTGGATCAACTACAACGCCCTGCAGCTGCTGGCATACTTCGTGACCGTCTTCATCGCAGCGCCGCTGTCGTTCATCACGGGCCTGCGGATGTCCGGAGCCTGGCCCAAGAAGGCAGCCGGCCTCAACAAGGCGTTCCCCATTGAATGGGCCCGTGCCGTCCACTTCCCGGTCATGATCTACTTTGTTGCCTTCATCGTGGTCCACGTCTTCCTGGTGCTCACCACGGGCGCACTGCGGAACCTGAACCACATGTACGGGGTCCGCGACGACGACGGCTGGTTTGGCTTCTGGGTATTCCTCGCCTCCGTGGCGGTCATGGTGGCGGCCTGGTTCCTGGCCCGGCCGGTCTTCCTGAGGCCCATCGCGTCCCTGATGGGCAAGGTCAGCCGCTGACGGGGCGGCGCCGCGGGGGCGGCGTCAGGCGTCCTTGAGCTTCTGGTAGGCGTCCAGGGCCCGTTCCCGCGACTCGGGCAGGTCGACGAGCGGCTGGGGGTACCCATCGGTGTCCGCCGCCCACGGTTCGTGGATCTCCTTGCCTTTGAGCTCCCGGAGTTCGGGGATGAACGCCCTCAGGTAGCGGCCGTCGGCGTCGAATTTCTTACTTTGGGTCACCGGGTTGAAGATCCGGTAGTAGGGCGAGGCATCCGCCCCCGAGCCGGCCACCCACTGCCAGTTGGCGGGGTTGTTCGCTGCATCGGCATCCACCAGGGTGTCCCAGAACCATTCCTCCCCGACCCTCCAGTCGGTCAGGAGGTTCTTGACCAGGAATGACGCGGCTGCCATGCGCACCCGGTTGTGCATCCAGCCTGTCTGCCACAGCTGCCGCATTCCGGCGTCCACCAGCGGGTAGCCGGTGTTTCCCTGCTGCCACGCGCCGAGTTCCTGCCGGCTGGGGGAGGCCCACTGGAAGTTGTCGAAGGCGGGCCGGAAGTTCCGGGTCGCCAGGTCGGGGTTGTGGTACAGCAGGTGCCAGTTGAATTCCCGCCAGCCCAGTTCGGCCCGGTAGGTGCCGACGTCGGAAGGAACCTTGCGGGGATGCCGGCGGCGAATCTCGCGCCACACGCGGAACGGGCTCACCTCACCGAAGCGCAAATGTGGTGAGAGCCGGCTGGTGCCCTCGGTACCGGGCAGGTTCCGGCCTGTGCCGTATTCCTCGATGGGACCGTCAAGGAAGTCCTCAAGCCGCTCCTGGGCCCCTTTCTCGCCGGGCACCCACGTGGCGGCCAGCCCGCCGCTCCAGTCGGGTTTGGAGGGCAGGAGCTGCCAGCTGCTGAGCGTGTCACTGCCGGGCAGTCCCTTTCCGGCAGTCGCGGGGCCGGGCAGCGCATCCGGCGCCTTGTAGGGGTTACGGATGTCCTGGGATGCCAGGCACGCCCGCCAGAAGGGCGAATACACCTTGTAGGGTCCGCCCGCCCCGGTCTTCACTGTCCAGGGCTCGAAGAGGAGGTTCGCCTGGTAGCTGGCGGCCTCGATCCCGTTCCCGGCCGCCCAGTCTTTGAGCCCGGCGTCGATTGTCCGTTCGGGTTGCCCGTAACGGCGGTTCCAGAAAAGGTGGCTTGCCTTCGTCCGGATGGCAAGGTCCCTGATGATGTCGCCGGCGGGACCACGCCGGAGGACCAGGCGGGATCCCTTGCCTTCGAGGTCGGCGGACAGTGCGGCCAGGGAGCGGTGCAGCCACCAGCGCGCTGCCCCACCGAGGGGACGCACGCCGTCGGACTCCTCGTCCAGGATGTAAACCACTGTCAGCGGCGCATCCCGGCCGGCGGCCTCTGCGAGGGCAGGGTTGTCGTCCAACCTCAGGTCATCGCGCAGCCAAACCAGGGACGTGCCATCAGAAGAAGTCATGGCACCACGCTACACACAGCGGACGCAGCAATGGCCGGGACCACGGTCCCGGCCATTGCGTCTTCAGCTGGAGGCTGTGCCCCGAACTTTAGAGCTTGTCGAAGTCGGCCTCGTCGACGGTCGATTCGGACGATGCGGGGCTTGCGGCGCCCAGGGCAGGCTTGGAGTTTCCGGCCTTGAGGGCCGCCAGCCGGGCTTCGATCTCCGTCTGCTCGCCCAGGTCCTCCAGCTGGTTGAACTGGGCGTCCAGGCTGGAGGCTGCAAGCTCCTGCTGCCCGCGGACCTTGGCCTCTTCGCGCCGGATCTTTTCCTCGAAGCGGCCCACCTCGCTGGTGGGGTCCATGATGTCGATGCTCTTGATGGCGTCGTGGACCTGTGACTGTGCCGCTGCCGTCTTGGACCGGGCAACAAGCTCGTTGCGCTTGCTGGTCAGCTGGTTGAGCTTGTTCTTCATCTGGTCCAGGCCGGTCTTCAGCTTGTCCACTACCTCGCGCTGGGAGGCGATGCTCGGCTCTGCGCCCTTGGCTTCGCTTTCGGCCGCCATCTGGCGCTGCAGGGCCACCTTTGCCAGGTTGTCGAACTTCTCGGCGTCGGCTACGTCGCCGGCCGCGCGGAACTCGTCAGCCTTGCGGGAGGCGGCAAGTGCCTTGTTGCCCCAGTCGCGGGCGTTGTTGATGTCCTCGTTGTAGTCGTCTTCCAGCATCCGGAGGTTGCCGATGGTCTGCGCCACGGCGGACTCGGCTTCGGCGATGTTGTTGGTGTAGTCGCGGACCATCTGGTCCAGCATCTTCTGCGGATCTTCGGCGTTGTCCAGCAAGGAGTTGATGTTCGCCTTCGCCAGCTGCGCGATCCGGCCGAAAATGGACTGCTTAACCATGGTGTTTGCCTTTCGTCCTGCTCTGTGTTGACCACTGGAACCGGTGCACAGTGGTGTACTGCGTCTGTCCGCCCGCCGGGATCTTCCGGCGTATCCGGCGGAAGTCTCTAGAAACTGCCGGAGTCGCCGCCACCGAAGTCGCCGCCGCCAAAGTCCCCGCCGCCGCCGAAGCCGCCGGAGTCACCACCCCAGCCGCCACCGCCGCCGCCGTCACCCCAGCCGCCACCGCCGCCCCAGCCTCCGTGGCCCCCGTTGAGGATGGAGTTGATCAGGATGCCGCCCAGGATGGCACCGCCGAGGCCGCCGCCGCCTCCGCCGCCGAACATGCCGCCGCGGCCGAAGCCCTGGTTCGCGTAGCCGTCAAAGTGGTCCACGTCGGCCTGGGCCAGCTGGGCGGCCTGCGCGGCCAGGGCGTGGGCCTGCTGCGCATAGGTGAGGGCGGTGACGGGATCGGTGCGGGCGATGGACAGGGCGTAGTCGAGGTTCCGCTGGGACTCGGCAAGCCGGGTGCGTGCCTCGGTGCCCACGCCGCCGCGGCGGGCGGTGATGTAGTCGGAGGTGGCGCTGATCTGGGCCTGGGCTGACATGATGGTCTGCTGCAGGGATGCCTGCGCGCGGCGGGCCTGCTCCTGCTGGTCGCGGATGCCGGTCAGGGCCTGGTCCAGGGACTGGTGTGCGGTTTCCACCCGCTGCAGGGTGGCGATGGGGTCGATCCTGCCGCCCTGGATTTCGGTCTTTACCTGTGCCAGTGCAGCCTCTACCGCGGCTACGGGGCCGGCCAGTTCCGCGTGGGTGCCGGACTGGATCATTGCCTTCGCCTGGGCAAGGTCCTGGGACGTGTCCACGACGGCGGCTTCCAGGCCGTTGCGGGCCTCGTCGAGGTTGGTGGCGACCTTGGAAATGGCATCCAAAAGGACGTTGGTCTGGTGCAGGCTTTCCTCGGCCGCACGGACGGCCACGGCAGCCAGGCTGCCTTCGCCCGAACCGAGCTTCTGCTGGGCGGTTTCGGACGCATTCTGCACAAAGGCGAGCCGTTCCTTGGCCTGCACGATGTTGTCCGAAACCTGTGCCAGCGCGCTGTCCGCGTATTTGGACCGCATTTCCTGCAGGGACTGTTCGGCGCTGGAGATCTTGCCGTCGGCCTCGCGGGCTCCGGCGTTGACGGCTGCCAGGGCCTGCGGGGCGTTCTTCTCCAGCTCGCGCAGGGAGTCAAAGTCCGCCTTCTGCTCCTGGAGGGACTCGAGCGCGGCCTCCGAGCGGCGGATGATCTCACCCAGCCAGGTCCGCTGCTGCTCTTCGGTATCCGGGATGTGGTCATCGAGCTGCTGCTGCAGCTTGAAGGACTCCGTCATGTGGGCCTTCGCTTCCGCCAAGGCTTTGGTGAAGTTTCCGACCGCGGAATCACCGTACTGCGCCTGGGCGAAGCCGAGCTCCTGCTCGCTGGACTTGATGGCATCATCCGCTTCGATCAGCAGGGAACCGCTCTTCCGGCGAAGTTCCTCCACGCTGAGGGATGCCAGCGGATCGAGTTCGGCGCCCTGGGGGCCGTAGCTTCCGCTGGAGGCCACCTGGCCGGCGGCCTTCTTCCGGCGGTTGCGGAAGTACAGGTAGGCGCCGCCTCCGGCGACCACCACACCTGCACCCACCAGGAGGCCGGCTCCGGCGCCATTACCGGAAGAGACGTTGCCGCTGCCGCCGCCGGCGGCGTCGCCCACGGCGGAGGCGGTGTCAATGGCTGCCTGCGCGTAGTCCTTCTTGCCACCTGCGAGGTTGGCCACCACCGCATTCTGGGTGATGTTGGAGCGCTTGGAGTAGATGGCGCTGGCCGAATTGGGGGAGAAGTAGTACTTGCCCTGGTCGGTGGCGATGGCGAGGATGACGTCCGCCTTGCCCATACCCTTGGTCTTGGCCACAACCTGGCTCCAGGCCGTGGGGTCGGAGGGGTTGTCGAAGGACTTTACCGTGACCACGTAGAGGTTGTACTTGTGGTCCTTCAGCAGCTTCTGGATCGCATCCTGGACCTCACCCTTCCGGCTGCCCAGCACGTTGGCGTTATCAACAATGTTGGTCCCGGAGGGAATGGTTACCGGGTCTTCGGCCCAGGCGGCGCCGGCGGGTACCGCCAGCAGCCCGGCAAGGCCGATCACGGCGAGGATACGTTTGAACTTTGACCGCATGTGCAACCCTTCAGCACGCCTGACACCGATTCGGGACGAATCAGTCGTCGAATCCAGCAGCGCCCCCACGCTTGGTGTGAAGCCGCAGGTCGCTGTGGCAATTCATCTTGATTCTATGGTGCACCCCACAGCCAGTCCATGCGGCCGAATATGCCGCCAGCGAAACGCTCCGGCGGCGCAACAGCCATCGGCCCGGCATTCAGGAAGCTTTCAGCAAACATCCGAGCTTGTTCCAGCGGGACGGGTCATAGTTAATGGCAGACGAGCATGAAAGGAAGTCCCATGACTGAGAATCAAACCCCAGGGCCGGTCCCGGAGGACAACCAGGGGGACAGCCGGAGCCCGTGGCAGCAGCAGGGCCCGCAGCAGCCCGGAGACCGCCCGGCACCTGCTCAGTATGGGAATGGCGGAGCCACCGGCGGACAGGAGCGTGGCTACAACGCAGGGGACCGGCAGCACAGCCCCGCAGGGCCGCATGAAACCCAGGAATTGCCGGGCGCACCCCGCCCCGTCTACCCCCAGCGGCAGCCTTTCTACGGCCAGTCCGGACATTATGGCCAGCAGCAGGACCAGCACGGCCACGCTATGCCTGGCGGAGGCCAGGGAGCGCCCAACGGAGGTGTCGGTCTCGCGCCAAACCCCAAGGATGCCCCGCGCCGGAAGGCAAGCTTCGGCGTTGGCACCCTCGTGGCAAGCATCCTCGCAGCAGGGCTCGTGGGCGGCGGAGTGGCAACGGTTGGTGCCGGTGAATTGTTTGGCAACACCGGGTCCAGCACCTCGACCGTCGGCAGCAGCAACCAGCCCGGCACTGTCATCGTCAACAACAAGGACGATGTCAACGCCATCACCGCTGCCGCCGTGAAGGCCTCGCCGAGCGTCGTCACCATCAGCGCCACCAGCGGCAGCTCCGGGGGCACCGGTTCCGGCATCGTCCTGGACGACCAGGGGCATATCCTGACCAACACGCACGTGGTGACCCTCGATGGCCAGACCGCCAATGCCACCCTGGAAATCCGCACCAGCGAGGGAAAGGTCCTGCCGGCAAAGCTGGTGGGCACCGACCCGCTGTCCGACCTCGCCGTCATCAAGGTTGACGACACGTCAGGACTCACCCCTGCCACACTCGGTGATTCCTCCAAGCTCAACGTTGGCGACACCGCCATTGCCATCGGTTCCCCGCTCGGCCTGACCGGAACGGTCACGGACGGCATCGTGTCCACCCTCAACCGCACCATCAGCGTGGCATCGTCCGCAGCGCCCAAGGGCGGTGACAACAGCCAGGGCGGTGACCAGGGATTCCAGTTCGCCCCTCCCGGCGGCGGCCAGAGCCAGCAAAGCTCCAGCGAGGGCTCCATCGCCATCAACGTGATCCAGACCGATGCCGCCATCAACCCCGGTAACTCCGGCGGCGCCCTGGTGAACAGCAAGGGCGAGATCATCGGCGTGAACGTGGCCATCGCATCCGCCGGGTCCGGCACGTCAACGTCCCAAAGCGGCAACATCGGCGTTGGGTTCAGCATCCCCATCAACAACGCCAAGCGGGTGGCGCAGGAAATCATCGACAGCGGCAAGGCATCCCACGGGCAGCTCGGCGTCAGCGTCAAGGCCAAGGCCTCTGCGGGCGGGTCCTCCGAATTCTCGGTTGGAGCCGACGTGGCCACCGTTGACCCCAATTCAGCGGCAGGCAAGGCCGGCATCAAGGTTGGCGACGTCATCACGAAGTTCAACGACCTCACCATCGGCGAACCGAACCAGCTGACCGCGGCCGTGCGTGAACAGCCTGCGGGCTCCAAGGTGAAGATCACCGTCCAGCGCGGCGGCAGCGAGCAGACGTTCGACGTCACGCTGGGTGCTGCAGCCAGCTGACGCAGGGCAGCATCAACGCCAGGCACATGACGACGGCGGCGTCCCCACCTGAGGGGGCGCCGCCGTCGCCATGTCCCGTAAAAAGCCTGACACAGGCGTTAACGGAAGAGGGCGCCGGGACGCGCCGATATGGTTAGCTAGGGTTTACCCGCCTGCCGGGCATTTCGCGGCCATGTCCCACCCGGCTGGCTGTCCACAAGCATGGAAGGCTGCTGTAGAAACAGTGGAAGAGACATTGAAGATCGTAGTCCTGGTCAAACATGTACCGGACGCCCAGTTCGACCGTCACCTCAACGGGGAGGGCAATACCGCGGACCGCGACGAAAGCATCCTGTCCGAGCTTGACGAATACGCGCTCGAGGCAGCACTGCAACTGGTGGAGGCACGCGGCGGAAGCAAGGCGGGCAACCAGGTCATCGCCCTGAGCATGGGGCCCGCAGGAGCCGTCAACGCGGTCAAGAAATCGCTGCAGATGGGCGCCACCGAGGGGGTCCACCTCACGGACGACGCCCTGGCCGGTTCCGACGCCGCGGCAACCTCGCTTGCGCTTGCAGCCGCGGTCCGCCACCTGGGTGACGTGGACCTGGTCATCACCGGCATGGCATCCACCGACGGCGAGACCTCCCTTGTTCCGGCGCAGCTGGCCGAGCGGCTTGGGCTGCCGCAGGTGACGTTCGCTTCCACGCTGGAGGTCGACGGCGGCCGGCTGACGGCCCGCCGCGATGCCGACACCTCCTCCGAAACGGTGGAGGCCCCGCTGCCCGCCGTTGTGTCCGTGACGGACCAGATCAACGAGCCGCGGTACCCCAATTTCAAGGGCATCATCGCCGCCAAGCGCAAGAGCATCAGCACGCTGTCCCTGGCCGATATCGGGGTGGACCCCGCCCAGGTGGGCTTCGCCGGTTCCTGGACCACCGTGACCAGTGCGGAAGAGCGGCCGCCCAGGACTGCAGGCACCATCATCACCGACGAAGGCGACGCCGGCATCAAGCTGGTTGACTTCCTGGCCGCCCAGAAGCTGCTCTAAGAGGGACACCGACATGGCAAAAGTACTTGTATTCATCGATAACCCCGGCGCCTCGCTCAAGAAGAGCAGCCTCGAGCTGCTGACCCTGGCGCGTTCCCTCGGCGAGAGCACCGTGGCGCTCAACGGAGACCTGTCCGACGCCGCCGCCGCCACCTTTGCCGAGTACGGCGTGGGAACCATCCTGCGTCCGGCAACGGATGACCTGGACGACTTCCTGGTGGCGCCCAAAGCGGCCTACCTGGCCGCCGCGGCTGAAAGCAGCGGCGCCGGCATCGTGCTCCTGGACAACTCGCCGGAAGGCAAGGAAATAGCGGCACGGCTGGGTATCCGCCTGAATGCCGGCGTCATCACCGACGTCGTCGCCGTGGATCCGGACGGCACCGCGCACAAGTCCGTCCTTGCCGGCTCCTACAACACCGCCTGCAAGGCCACCACCCCTGTGTCCGTGCTGACCCTCAAAGCCAACAACGTCACTCCGGAACCGGCTCCCGCCGCCACCAGCCCGGAGACCGCCACCGTGGAGGTACCGGCAGTAGCCGCCGCGGCCAGGATCACCGCGCGGGAGCAGAAGGTGGCCAGCGGCCGTCCCGACCTCACCGATGCCCGCATCGTGGTGGCCGGTGGACGCGGCATGGACGGAAACTTCGGCCCCGTCGAGGAACTGGCCGATGCCCTCGGCGCCGCCGTAGGTGCATCGCGTGCCGCCACGGATGCCGGATGGATCAGCCATGACGCGCAGGTTGGGCAGACCGGTAAGACCGTCTCCCCGCAGCTTTACATTTCGGCAGGCATTTCCGGCGCCATCCAGCAGAAAGCCGGCATGCAGACGTCCAAGGTCATTGTTGCGGTCAACAAGGACGCGGAGTCGCCGGTGTTCGAGATCGCCGACTTCGGGATCATCGGCGACGTGTTCGACGTGCTGCCGCAGGCCACCGCCGAGATCAAGAAACGAAAAGGCTAATTCTTTGACTGCCTCCCACGAGCAGGCACAGAGCCCGTTCAACCCGGATATCCACCGGGTTGGGCGGGTGCTCTGTTTTGCGGCACATCCTGACGACATCGACTTCGGCGCTGCCGGTACCATCGCCGCGTGGACGGCAGCGGGCGTGCAGGTGAGTTACTGCATCATGACCGACGGCGACGCGGGCGGCTTCGACCCCGCCCACCGCGCCGACATCATCGCGATGCGCGACGCCGAGCAGCGCCGGGCGGCGGAACTGGTGGGCGTCACCGACATCCACTACCTCCACCAGCGTGACGGGTACCTCGAGGCCTCGCACGAGGTGATGAAAGGGGTGGTGCGGCTGATCCGCGAGATCCGTCCCGACGTCGTCCTTGCCATGCATCCGGAACGGAACTGGGAACGGATCCAAAAGAGCCATCCTGACCACCTGGCCGTGGGGGAGGCGGTGACCCGGGCGGTGTACCCGGCCCTCGAAAACCCGTTTGCCTACCCGGAACTGGCAGAAGCAGGCCTGGAAGCGTACAAGCTGCCGTGGCTGTGGCTCTACGCCGGCCCCGGGGAACGGGAAAACCACTTCGTCGACGTCACCGGCCAGGTGGAAGCCAAGCTCGCCGCCATCCACGTCCATGTGAGCCAGCACCCGGACGTGGAGGCCATGGAGGCCACCGTCCGCCAGGGCATGCACCTGAACGCCGGCAGGGCCGGCTTCCCTGAGGGGCGCAGCGCGGAGGCGTTCCATGTGGTGGCAATCAATGGGCCCGGCACCATCGCGGGATTCTGAGTTAAACCAAACGCCCCGTTCCTTCCGGTGGGAGGAACGGGGCGTTTTGGGTTGAGGCGTTTCCGGTTACTGCGGGTGCTACGCGCCCAGCGGGGCCGCCGCCACCGTCGGCAGCGTCGGTGCCTTGGATCCGCCTGCAGGCTCGACAGTAATGCCCAGTGATGCCGCCGAGTGGATGCCCTGGACCACGGCAGGCTTGGACAGCGCCTGCTCGTCCATCAGGCCCTGCGACACCGGAGCGGAGCCGTCCTTGGGTATCAGCCACATCTGGTAGACCTTGCCGGCCGGGGGAGCGGGCACACCGCTCATCTTCACCACGGCTGCGTCCTCTGACGCGGAGATCAGGAGGGTTGCCTTGCCGCCGCCCACGACGTTCACGGAGGCCTCACGCAGGTCGTTGGCCCTGGCCACCTGGTTGACGGGATCGTTCTGGTCAGCCATGTACGCGCCCACGCCTACGCCGCCCAGGGCGATGGCTGCTGCCGCTGCCACGCCCACCAGCCACCGGCGGGTGCCGGATCCGCCCCGGCGTTGCTCCCGGCGCTTCCGGGCCTCTGCCAGTTCGTCCTGTGGCCCCTGCCGGGGAGGCAGTGCCGTACTGCCGGCCGGCGTCGGTGCGCCCCCGCCGGTCAGGCCGTCCTGCCCGGGGAACTGGGCGGGAAGCTGGGCGACAATCCGCTGGAACAGGTCCGACGGCGGTTCCTCCTCTGCACGGAACGTGCGGACCAAGGCCTCCCGGGACTGGCGGACACGCTCAAGGAAGGCCCGGCGTTCCGTTTCCGGGGCAGTCGAGATGTAACGGTCGATGGCTTCGCGTTCCTGCTCCGTGACCGCATCCAGGGCGTAGAGCTCAGCAAGGTCGACGGCGCGGCCGGCAGCAATGTCCATGGCCACGGTGTCCCCGAAGGCACGTGACATGCCGTCGCGGCTTTCATCCATTCCACTCATCTCAACTCACCCCCAAACAGGTCTTCAATCGGATCAGTCCATCGCGGATGCGGGACTTGATAGTGGGCACTGCTGCGTTCAGCCGTTCTGCGACTTCCCGGTAGGTGAGGCCGCCGTAGTAAGCCAGGCGCACGGACTCCTGCTGGGTTTCGGTCAGCGTCCCCAGGCAGCGGACCACCGCCTCGGCCTCCAGCCTGCTGCCCACCTCATCGGACACGCTGTCGTGATCGATCTCCTGCGTGCTGGCACCGTACTTGGCTTCCCTGTCCGTGGAGGACTGCGACGAGCGGACCTTGTCCACCGCGCGGCGGTGCGAGATGGTCATCAGCCAGGACAACGGGCTGCCGGCCTGCGGATCGAACTTCGCAGCGTTTTGCCAGACCTGCAGGAAGACTTCCTGGGTGGTGTCTTCACTGAGCTCAGGGTCGATCAGGACGCGGCGTGCCATGCCGAAGACCCTGCGGGACGTGAGCTGGTAGAACTCGGCGAAAGCCGCCTGGTCCCCGCGGGCAATCCCCGCCAAAAGGGCCGAGAGGCGTTGGCTGAGGTCTGCAGGTGGGTCGGTCACCGCGGCGGAGCCTTCGGAGTTCGGCGCGTTGGGAGTTTCCATTACCTCCAAGCATAAGTCTCCGGGCGACGGATTCTCAGCAGTGCCGTGCCGACTGCGGTTGTCCGGCCTGGAACGTGCCTCCAGTAGGGTCACCTGCCGCTCCTTGGTCCGCTCGAATGTCTTCAAAAGTCATTCGGTGCCGCGTGGAGGGTGGATGGGGCAGCCGGCAAGTTTTTCCGTGCCGGCGTGGACCGGTGCCCGGCGGGGCTAGATCCTGGCGCCGGCGAAGCCCTGCTGGCGCCAGGCCTCGTACACCGCGATGGAGGCGGCGTTGGCCAGGTTCAGGGAACGGAGGGCCGGCAACATGGGCAGGCGCACCGTGGCGGTCACGTGGGGATCGGATTTCATCTCCGGCGGCAGGCCCACTGATTCACGGCCGAAGAGCAGCACATCTCCCGGACGGTAGGCGATGTCCGTATAGCTGGTGGTGCCGTCCGAAGTGAACGCGTAGACGCGTTCGGGCTGCAGGTGCTCCCAGGCGTCTTCGATGGTCTTGTGCACGGTGACGACGGCGAGGTCATGGTAGTCGAGCCCTGCCCGGCGCAGTTTCGCGTCGGAGAAGTCGAAGCCCAGGGGTTCCACAAGGTGCAGTTCGGCACCGGTGATCGCGGCAAGGCGGATGGCGTTGCCGGTATTGCCGGGGATTTCAGGTTCATGGAAAAGGATGCGGAACACCTCCCCATCCTAGCTACCCACGGTCAGTGCATGCCGCGCAGGAGCCTGGCCAGGACCGGGATGTTCACGGTGTTGGGAGCCGGGCCGGACGCCAGGAATTCCTTCAGGCCGCGCACCATGCCCGCTGCGTTGACGATCTGGACGGTTTCCAGGTCTCCTGCGGGGCGGCGGTGGTGATCGATCACCGGCTCGTGGAGGTTGCCGTCGGGGCTGTGCACCACGGTCCATCCCGTGACGTTGAGCTCGGGAAAGATGTCCTGCATGGCCCACACCACCCGGGCGAGCTGCGGGGGTGCCACCGCGCGGCCCCCGTGGTTGAGGGTCCGTCCGTCCCAGGCATAGGCGCCCTTGGGCAGGAGCATCGAGTTGACCAGGGCCAACCGGTAGCCGGAAAGGACAGCGTGGTCGATGTGGCTGTTGTCCGCCGACGACTGCAGGCCGTTGATTAGCCGGGCGGCGGGGATGGCCGGCAGCACCTGCCGGGTCAGCAGCTGCACGGTGCGCATTTCCCGCTGGATGCGGGCCTCGGCGCCGAAAATTCCCCGTTTCCGAGGCATTCCGTGAACCTGCTGCCGCGCCTGTGCCAGCGGGATGAGCGGAGCGTCGTTTCCCTCGTGGGGGGGAACGTATACGGGCGGGTCCCCCGCTGTATTCCTGACGTTGCCCGGCCGGCGGACTGTGGCGGACGCCCGGCTTCCAGCGGCGGGGGCATCAAAGTGGGCGCCGTCGTCGGACGAAGCGTCCCGGACGGTGCCCGCGCCGTAGGAGCGGTCGTACGCCTTCCTGCGCTGCGGATCGATCAGCGTCTCATAGGCAGCGGTTACGCGGCGGAACGTTGCGGCGTCGCCCCCGTGGTCCGGATGGGCCATCCTGGCCGCGCGGCGGTAGGCCACCTTGATTTCTTTCTCGGTGGCGGTGACGGCCACCCGGAGGACCTGGTAATGGGAGCTGCTGCTCTCGGTCAAGCAATCTTCCTTCTCTTGGTGCGCGGCTTCCTCAGTCCCGGCGGGAAAGCGGAGCGCCCGCCCAGTCTAGCCATCGTGGATGGTGCGCCTGCGGTGACAACGAACATCCCGGGCTGGTGGGTTCCCGGAAGGCCGGAGTCTAGACTCGTGCGTGCGCGGTGCGAACACCGGTTGAAGGGGATGTGACGCAGTGGAGATGGAGATGCCGACGACGGCGGAGCGGGCCGGCAGGGCATGGCACGGGGGAGCGGCCCTGGTGATCGGCTGCCTGGGGGCCGTGCTTTTGAGCGGATGCAGCGTTGACGTCCTGGATCCCTCCGTCACCGCAGCCCCCGCCGGCACTCCGGTGCTGGCCACACCCACCATCACCCCCGGCCATGATGCCGCGGCGGTGGCAGCGCGTGATATGCCCTTCGCTGCCGGCGGCGACCTGGCTCCCGGAGTGCCCGTGGGAATCTCCGATGATCTCAAAGGTGCGCCGGGCTGGAAGCTGGCGAAGGAAAACGTGGCCGGCGCCAGCCAATATGCCAAGGCCGATGGCTGCATCGTTTCCGCACGGGCCACCACCGGCCAGGCGGCGCTGGTCCGCGGTGACGACCGGGAGTCCACTGTTGCCCTGTTCCAGTACCTGGACGCAACCATCCAGCCCTCGTACTTGAAGACGGCAACCCTGCAGTGGGGTGGTACCCCGGAGGCTCCCGGCCGGAACGTGGAGGTGCTGGCGCTGGAGCAGGCAGCTCCCGGCGGGCGTGCCATTGCGTTACTGGCAAGGGTTTTCGGTACTGCCGGGTCATCGGCCTACGTGTCGGTGTCCTGTCCGGATGCGGCAACACTTGGCGCGGCTCGCCAGGACGTGGCCCGGTACCTGCCGCTGGTGCCGCCGGCCGCGTAAGTCCCTGCGTTGACAGGCGCAAAACCGCCGGCGGCTGGAGGGCTCAGCCGCCGGCGGGTCTGTGTGGCTGCAATGTCCTGCGCCCGGCAACCGCCAGCGGAGTCACGCAGTGGTCCGGCTGGTCCCCACTGACAGCCGGTTGAGGGCCAGGGCGCCAACCAACAGCCCGAAGTCACGCAGCGCGACGTCGTAGAAGCTGCCCAGCAGGAGCAGGTTGATGATGATTCCGGCCAGCCACGCGGCCACGATCAACGAGCCGTATTTAGGACGCACCGCCACGGCCACGCCGGCGATGATTTCCACGACCCCCACGATGTACATGAAGGTCTGGGCCGGCAGCGGCACGATGGCCGTGGCCTGGGGTGCCAGGTACATGGTCCAGTGCGTGAGGATGTTGGTGAATTTGTCCAGGCCGAAGAGGATCGGTGCGACGGTGAACACGGTACGCAGGAGCAGGAACGCCTGCCGCGCCGGCGGCACGGTGGCTGGTGCATGTTGGGCCCGCATTGCCGATGCTGATTTCATGGTGCTCTCCTTCTAAAAGTAGGTAGGCCAATTTTAGAAAGATGACGGTCTATAATCAAGACATCTTGACTTTGGAATTGGAGGCGCCATGTACCGACTTCCCTGGGCGGACAGGATTGCTGCCGTTGCCTCGCTGACCGACGCCAAGAGGCTGCAGCTTTTTGAACTGGTCGCAGCCTCACCCCGCCCGCTGGGACGCGACGAGGTGGCCGAAACTGCCGGCATGGCGCGCAGCACCGTCTCCTTCCATCTGGACAGGCTGGTCCAGGACGGCCTGCTGGCCGTGGAATTCCACAAACCCGCCGGCAGGGCCGGTCCGGGGTCAGGTCGTCCCGCCAAGATGTACCGGCCGGTTGGAAGTGAAGTGGGAGCGTCCATACCGGACCGGAACTACGACCTCGCCGGGGAGCTGATGGCCGAGGCCATCGAGGCCACCGAGGGCGAAGGATTGGCGGTAGGGGAGTCATTGCGCGCCGTCGCCTTCCGGAAAGGCCGGGAACTGGCAGAAGGTTCTGCAGGCCTGGAAGAGTTCCTGGCAGAAACGGGCTACCAGCCGGAGCCCGACGGGGATGGGGGATACCTGCTGCCCAACTGCCCGTTCCACCGGCTGTCGCGGTCCCATGCGGCAGTGGTGTGCGACATGAACGGCGCCTTCCTGCGGGGGGCTGCGGTTGGCTGCGGCGGCGCCGAGGACCGGGTTGTCCCCGTTGCGGGCCACTGCTGCGCACGGATTACCGGCGGGAGCTGACCGCTCCACGCGGCGGCCACCAGGACCGGCCGCGATAGAATTGGAGGATGCCCGCCTACCTTGACCACGCCGCCACTACGCCGCTTTCCGGTGCCGCGCTCGCTGCCTTGACGCGTGAACTGGCACGGACCGGCAACCCCTCATCGCTGCACGGCTCCGGCCGCAGGGCGCGCCGTGCCGTCGAGGACGCCAGGGAGGCCATCGCGGCCGCGGCCGGCGCCCATCCCTCGGAGGTCATCTTCACTTCCGGAGGCACCGAGGCGGACAACCTCGCCGTGAAGGGCATGTACTGGTCCCGGGTGGCAGAAGACCCAAGGCGGCGCCGCATCCTCTGCTCCGCCGTCGAACATCACGCAGTCCTGGACACTGTGGAATGGCTCGAACGCCACGAGGGCGCCGACGTGGCGTGGCTGCCGGTTGACGGTGACGGCGTTGTTGACCTCCAGGCCCTCGAAGAGGAGCTCTCGCGTGACCCCGGCGCCGTGGCGCTGGTGACTGTCATGTGGGCAAACAACGAGGTGGGCACCATCCAGCCCATCAGGCAGATCGTGGAACTCGCGCACGCCGCCGGCGTCCCGGTGCACTCCGACGCCGTCCAGGCATTCGGCTCGGTGCCGGTGCACTTCAAGGATTCCGGCCTGGATGCCATGTCCATCTCCGGGCACAAGATCGGCGGCCCGGTGGGCGTTGGCGCACTCCTGTTGGGGCGGGCCGTCAAACTCACCCCGGTACAGCATGGCGGCGGCCAGGAGCGCGACGTCCGTTCCGGGACGCTGGACACCGCCTCCATCGCTGCCTTCGCCGCCGCCGCGGAGTCTGTCGCTGCCGGGCTGCCCGCCGAGGCGGCCCGGATCGCAGCCCTGCGCGACCGGTTGGTCGACGGCGTCCGCGAACGTGTTCCGGAGGCGGTCCTCCGCGGGGCGCCCGGCGACCGCCGGCTCCCTGGCAATGCGCACTTCACGTTCCCGGGCTGTGAAGGGGACTCATTGCTGTTCCTCCTCGACCTTGCCGGCGTCGAATCATCCACGGGTTCGGCCTGCACGGCAGGGGTGCCCCGCCCCTCCCACGTACTGCTGGCCATGGGCCTGGACGAGGAAACGGCGCGCGGAGCCCAGCGGTTCAGCCTGGGGCACGCCTCCACGGAGGCCGACGTCGACGCCCTCCTTGCAGCGCTGCCCGAAGCTTATTCGCGGGCCCGCCAGGCGGGCATGGCCGGACATGAGTCCTCCATCCAGACCGCGGGTACCGCGGCGCGGCAGGGTTTCCCGGGCGCTTGAGAGCCGGCCGGCGCGTCCCGCCGCCCGCTCCGGCGGGCGGGGAGCGGGTTGATTTGCCTGCCGCCGTAGAATGGATAGGCGAAGATCGTTTCCGCCGCCGGTACGCCCAGCACGGCCCCGGGCAGCGGGCATCCCCCAACAGAAAGCCAGCATGCGAGTACTAGCAGCCATGAGCGGTGGAGTTGACTCTGCCGTTGCCGCCGCCCGCGCGGTGGAAGCCGGGCACGACGTCGTCGGCGTCCACCTGGCCCTTTCGCGCATGCCGGGCACCCTGCGCACGGGCAGCCGCGGCTGCTGCACCATCGAGGACTCCCGGGATGCGTGGCGGGCCTGCGACGTGCTGGGCATTCCCTATTACGTGTGGGATTTCTCCGAGCGCTTCAAGGAAGACGTCGTCCAGGACTTCATTGACGAATACGCCGCCGGCCGGACGCCGAACCCCTGCATGCGCTGCAACGAGCGCATCAAATTTGCCGCCCTGCTGGAAAAGGCCATCGCGCTGGGCTTCGACGCCGTCTGCACGGGCCACTACGCCAAGGTCATCGAGGACGCTGACGGCAACCGGGAACTGCACCGCGCGGCGGACTGGGCCAAGGACCAGAGCTACGTCCTGGGCGTCCTCACCCACGAGCAGCTCAAGCATTCCATGTTCCCCCTGGCGGACACCCCGTCCAAGGCCGAGGTACGCGCCGAAGCGGAACGGCGGGGCCTCTCCGTGGCCAACAAGCCCGACAGCCATGACATCTGCTTCATTCCCGACGGCGACACCGCCGGCTGGCTGGCCGAGAAGATCGACATGGCCCAGGGTGACATCGTGGATGAAACCGGCGCGAAGGTAGGGGAGCACCCCGGCGCCAACGCCTTCACCGTCGGCCAGCGGCGCGGCCTCAAGCTCGGAACCCCTGCCGCCGACGGCAAGCCCCGCTTCGTGCTGGAAATCCGGCCCAAGGAAAACAAAGTGGTGGTCGGTCCCGAGGCGCTGCTGGCCATCGATGAGATCCGCGGCATCAAGGTCTCCTGGGCGGGCCTGCCCATCGCCGAGGTGGAGACAGGCGCCGAGTTCGAATGCTACGCACAGGTCCGGGCACACGGGGATCCGGTTCCGGCCACCGCGCGGATGGAGCCCTCCACTGACGGCGCCCGGGCAAGCCAGTTGGTGGTCCGTCTGGTGGCGCCGCTGCGCGGCGTCGCGCCGGGCCAGACGGTTGTGCTCTACCAGGGCAGCCGCGTGCTGGGGCAGGCCACCATCGACGCCGCCCGCTCGCTCCAGCGCGCCGCGCTGTAACGAGTCCGCCTTCAGCACCGCCACGGTTCTGCCGTGGCGGTGCTGTGCTGTGCCCGGGCGGCGTCCCTTGACGGTGCTGCCAGGCTCCGCCGGGTAACTTTTAGGAAAATTTTGTGTTTGAACTCACAAAAACGGCCGTCCTGAGGGCTGACTCTCTGATTCAATCTAGGGATCAGCACTGCACGCCGGCGTCTGGGGCTATCAACCTATGACCGCGGGCGTGCGCGTACTCATCGGAAAGAAGTTCACAGATGATCAAGAGCACAACGGCCCTGCACCGCGCCATCGCGCTGGCAGGCATCTCCGCCCTGGCCCTGACAGCCTGCACAGGGCCCTCGGGCGGCGGCGGGGGAACGTCTACCGGAAATGCCGGTGGCGGTGCCATCACTTTCGGAACGACGGATAAAGTCGTCACCCTCGACCCCGCCGGCTCCTACGACGCAGGATCCTTCCTGGTGATGAACCAGGTCTACCCCTTCCTGATGAACTCCAAGCCCGGCTCGGCTGAAGTCAGCCCGGACATCGCTGAGTCCGCGTCCTTTACCTCGCCCACAGAGTTCACGGTGAAGCTCAAGCCCAACCTGAAGTTCGCCAACGGCCACGCGCTTACCGCTTCGGACGTGAAGTTCTCCTACGACCGCGTGGTGAAGATCGACGACCCCAACGGGCCGGCGTCCCTGCTCTCGAACCTCAAGTCCGTTGACGTCAAGGACGACACCACCGTGGTGTTCAACCTCAAAGCAGGGAATGACCAGGTGTTCCCCAGCGTCCTGGGCACCAACACCGGACCCATCATCGACGAGGAAGTCTTCCCGGCGGACAAGGTGATGAGCGATGAGGACATCGTCGCCGGAAAGCCCTTTGCCGGCCCCTACACCATCGATTCCTACAAGAAGAACGAACTTGTCAGCCTCAAGGCCAACGCTGACTACAACGGACTGCTGGGCAAGCCGGCCAACGACAGCGCCGTCATCAAGTACTACGCCGACTCCAACAACCTCAAGCTGGACGTCCAGGGCGGCAACATTGACGTTGCCGGCCGCAGCCTGACCGCAACCGACGCCGCGGACCTGGACAAGGATTCCAAGGTCAAGGTCTACAAGGGCCCGGGCGGCGAATTGCGCTACATCGTTTTCAACTTCGACACCATGCCTTTCGGCGCCAAGACTCCCGAAGCCAACCCGGCGAAGGCACTCGCCGTCCGCCAGGCCATGGCTGACATTGTGGACCGCCAGGCCATCTCCGACCAGGTCTACAAGGGCACCTATGTCCCGGCGTACTCCGTTGTCCCCGATGGTCTGCCTGGTGCAACCCAGCCGATGAAGGACCTGTATGGCGACGGCAGTGGCAAGCCCAGCCTGGACAAGGCCAAGAAGACCCTGGCGGACGCCGGAGTCACCGGCCCGGTCAACGTGAAGCTGCAGTACAACCCCGACCACTACGGCAAGTCCTCCGGTGACGAGTACGCCATGGTCAAGGAGCAGCTGGAGAAGTCGGGCCTGTTCACCGTGGACCTGCAGTCCACCGAATGGGTGACCTACTCCAAGGCACGTACCGCCGACGCCTACCCCGTCTACCAGCTGGGCTGGTTCCCGGACTACTCGGACGCGGACAACTACCTCACGCCGTTCTTCATCCCCGGCAACTTCCTGAAGAACCACTACGAGAACCCCACCGTCACGGACCTCGTGCAGAAGCAGCTCACCACGCCGGACAAGACCGAGCGCCAGAAGCTGATCGGGGACGTCCAGACGGCCGTTGCCAAGGACCTGTCCACGCTGCCGCTCCTGCAGGGCTCGCAGCTGCTGGTGGCCGGGAAGGACGTCAAGGGTGTCGAGAAGACCCTGGATCCCTCCTTCAAGACCCGCCTTGGCGTCCTGTCCAAGTAAGCCCTCCACCCCCATCGGGCTCTGACGGGCCAGAGGCGGGACGCCGCAACGGTGTCCCGCCTTTTGCCGGTCATCAGCCAGCAACGAGGGGACTGCTGGCTCCCGGTCACCACGAATCCAGGTACCGATGACAACTTTGATTGACGCGCCACCCAGTGACGCCGACGCACTCCTTCCGCCCAAGAAAAAGCAAACAGGAGGCGGGCTGGGCCAGTACATCCTGGTCCGCTTCCTGCTGATCTTCCCCACCATCCTCATCCTCGTCACCATGGTGTTCTTCCTGATGCGGATCACCGGTGACCCCATCACCGCCGCCATGGGCGGACGGCTGCCCCCGGAACAGCTGCAGGAAAGGATCCACGCCGCCGGATACGACCGGCCACTGCTCGTGCAGTACTTCGAATACCTGGGCCAACTGGTCACAGGGAACTTCGGCACCACGCTTTCGGACAACCGCAAGGTTACCGAGATGCTCACCACCTACGGGTCCGCCACGCTGGAGCTTTCCATCAACGCCATCATCGTGGCGCTGCTGGTCGGCATCCCGCTGGGCATGGTCGCCGCCCACCGGCGTGACCACCTGCCGGATGCAGTGCTCCGGATCCTCGCCATCCTGTTCTACGCCACCCCGGTGTTCTTCGCCGGCATGCTGCTCAAGCTGGTGTTCTCCGTATGGCTGGGCTGGCTTCCGGTCGCCGGCCGCGCAGGGACCAGGACCGAACTGTCCCTGACCGCGCTGGAGGCGCCGACCGGCATCTACTGGCTGGACGCCCTGCGCAGCGGAAACATGGCCGCCTTCAGCGACGTCATGTCCCACGCGGTCCTTCCGGCGCTGGCGCTGGGTCTGCTCACGGCCGGCGTTTTCCTGCGCCTGGTCCGGACCAACGTCATCGGTACCCTCGGCAAGGACTACGTGGAGGCCGGGCGCTCACGCGGTGTCAGCGAGTTCCGCCTGGTGACCAAGCACGCCTACAAACCGGCGTTGATTCCGATCATCACGGTCATGGGCCTGCAGATCGCCGTCCTTCTCGGGGGCGCCGTGCTGACTGAGACGACGTTTGAATGGAAAGGCCTCGGTTTCCAGCTGGCCAACTACCTCACGGCGCGCGACTTCGTCGCCGTGCAGGGCATCGTGGTGCTGCTGGCCGTCATCGTCGCCGTCACCAACTTCATCGTGGACATCATCGCCGCGCTGATCGATCCCCGCGTGAGGTACTGAAATGTCTGCCAATACAACTCTCGAACCCGTCGCCAACCCGCGGGCTTCCCTGTTCCGGCGGCTGCCGGTTGTTTCGCACTTCAACAAAAGCGTCGGCCTGCAACGGTTCATGCTGGTGGTGGGGCTCGTCCTCACCGGCATCTTCCTGCTCACCGCGCTGGCAGCACCGCTGCTGGCGCCCTACGGCTTCGCGCAGCTTTCCGATGCCGACGGCAGCTTCCCCACCCAGCAGGCCCCCGGCGGGAAACACCTCCTGGGCACCACGGTGGGCGGTTACGACGTCCTGTCCCGCGTCATCTGGGGTACCCAGACGGCACTTTTGGTCATCATCGTGGCCGTGGTCCTCTCCATCTTCGCCGGGGTCATCCTCGGCCTGGTGAGCGGCTATATCGGCGGGTGGCTGGACCGCGTCCTGGTCGTCGTGGCTGACGCCATCTATGCCTTCCCGTCACTGCTGGTTGCCATCGTCATGGCAATCGTCATCAGTGGTGGACAGTCCAGCCTGTTCGGCGGAATCCTGGCCGCGGCCATTTCCATCACGGTGGTGTTCATCCCGCAGTACTTCAGGGTGATCCGTGCCGAGACCATCCGGCTCAAGGCGGAGCCCTTCGTCGAGTCCGCCAAGGTGGTGGGCGCGTCAAACATCCGCATCATGACCCGGCACATCTACCGCAACGCCACCCGCACCCTGCCGCTGATTTTCACGCTCAACGCGTCTGAATCCATCCTTACCCTGGCAGGGCTGGGCTTCCTGGGCTTCGGCATTGAGCCAAGCTCGGCGGCCGAGTGGGGATTTGACCTCAACAAGGCGCTGGCCGACACGACCTCGGGCATCTGGTGGACCGGGCTGTTCCCGGGCCTCGCCATCGTGTGGACAGTCCTCGGGCTGACGCTCGTGGGCGAAAGCATCAACGACCTCAACGATCCGCGGCTCCGCGGCCGCAAGCGCAGCAGCCGCAAGGCGGCAGCCGCTGCCGTACCGGCCACTCCTGCCGTTCCCCATGGATCCGGCACCGAAACAGAATTGAGCAACCCGTGAGTGAGAACCCCGGTTCCGAAAATCCCGGTTCAGTGTCCGGCCGTCAGGACCAGGACCGGAAGACAGTACTGGATATCGACCACCTGAAGGTCACCTTCGCCACGGACGGTGGCGACGTATACGCCGTCAAAGATGTCAGCCTGGACGTCAAGGCGGGTGAGGTCCTGGCCATTGTGGGGGAATCCGGCTCCGGCAAGACCGTCACCGCCAAGACCATCCTGGGCCTGCTCCCGGAAACGGCGGTGAGCTCCGGCGCGGTGCTGATCAATGGTGCCAACGTCATCAGCCTCAGCCCCGGCCGGCTGCGCCAGATCCGCGGCCGGGACGTGGCCATGGTCTTCCAGGAGCCCTCAACCGCCCTGAACCCCGTGTTCACCGTCGGTTGGCAGATTGCCGAAGGCATCCGTGCCCACGCGGGTGCCAACGGCGGTAGGCGGGTATCTGCCAAGGAGGCCAAAGCCCGGGCCATCGAGGCGCTGGGCAAGGTGGGTATCCCCGATCCCGAGCACCGGGTCAACTACTATCCGCACCAGTTTTCCGGCGGCCAGAAGCAGCGCGTGGTGATCGCGGCCGCCCTGGCGCTGAACCCCGGCCTGATTGTTGCCGACGAGCCCACAACCGCCCTGGATGTCACCGTCCAGGCGGAAATCCTGGAACTCCTCCGGGACCTTCGGGACAAATATGGCACCTCGATCGTGCTGATCACCCACAACATGGGGGTCGTGGCCGACCTGGCGGACCGGGTGGTGGTGATGTACCAGGGCGACGTCGTGGAGGAAGCTTCAGCGAAGAAGCTCTTCGCTGAACCAAAGCAGGACTACACCCGCAACCTCCTTGCCGCGGTGCCGCACCTGGGCCGCAATTCGGCGTCGGAAGGCCTCGCCGAGCGGCGCCACCAGGATGAGGAAGTGCTGGTGGCCGCCGACAACCTGGTGATCGAGTACCCGGGGCGCTTGGGGACACCGGCCTTCAAAGCCGTTGAAGGTGTCAGCTTCACCCTGTCCAGGGGTGAGGTCTTCGGCCTGGTGGGGGAGTCGGGGTCCGGCAAGACAACCATCGGCCGCGCCATCGCCGGGCTCAACCGGACCACCGGCGGAAGCCTCAAAGTGCTGGGCTACGAGATGCTGAACCTTCGGGAACGCACGTTCAAGCCCCTGCGCAAGGACATCGGCTTCGTGTTCCAGGACCCTGCCGCCTCCTTCAACCCGCAGCTGACCATTGGCGAATGCATCGCCGAGCCCATGCTCATCCACACCCGGCCGAGCGACGCCCAGGCCCGCAAGCGCGTTGGCGAGTTGCTTGAATCGGTCCAGCTGCCGGCGTCGTACGCGGGACGGTACCCGCACGAACTGTCCGGCGGCCAGCGGCAGCGGGCATCACTGGCGCGTGCCCTGAGCCTGAACCCGCGCCTGCTGATCGCTGATGAGCCGACGTCGGCCCTGGACGTTTCGGTGCAGGCAAAAGTCCTGGAGCTGTTCCGGGACATCCAGGAGGAGTTCGGGTTCGGCTGCCTGTTCATCAGCCACGATCTTGCCGTGGTGGACATCCTGTCCTCCTGGGTGGGAGTGCTGTACAAGGGCAAACTGGTGGAGCAGGGGATCGGCAGCCAGGTCATGGGCAACCCCCAGCACGACTACACCCGCCGGCTGATCGCCTCCCTGCCGGTGCCGGACCCGGCCGAACAGGCCAAACGCCGGGAGGAGCACCGCGCGCTCCTGGGAATCTGACCCGCAGGAAGTCCTACGGGCAGTCCCGACGCGGACAGCGCCGGTGCCGCCAGATGGGCGGCACCGGCGCTTCACACCCGCGGTGGTTCCTCCGGCTCCCCTAGACTGGAGCCATGACGCAGCACAACCCCAGCTCTCCTGGCGCCGACGAATTTGATCCATCCGCCAGCTCGCTTGCAGGCCATGTGGACGATTCGGTGATGGCTGAACTGCTGTCCATCCGCTCCAGCATTGACAACATCGACGCCACCTTGGTGTACCTCCTGGCCGAGCGCTTCAAGGCGACGCAAAAAGTAGGCTTCCTGAAGGCAAACCACCGACTCCCCGCCGGTGACCCGGGGCGTGAAGCCGCGCAGATCGCCCGGCTGCGCCGCCTTGCTGAGGATGCCCACCTCGACCCGGCCTTCGCGGAGAAGTTCCTCAACTTCATCATCGGTGAAGTGATCCGCCACCACGAGGCCATTGCCGAGGACCACCAGGCCTCCTCGGGCCAGCAACCGCAGACCTCCGCGCTGGCGTGAACCGGGAACAGCGCCATGCGGGCTCCGGCCCGCTTCCGGCGGGTGCCCCTTTCACCGGTGATCCATCAAACGCTGCCTCATCAAACGCGGCCTCTGCCGCCCAGGCCCGGGCCAAGGAAGTCACGGCCACCGGCCTGGGTCCGTGGCCGGGCGAAGATCCGCTGGAAGCTGCCCGGATCATCCGCGGTGAGCTTGGCAGCCCGCACCTTCCCTTCCTGGCTGAACTGCCGGACCGTGGGGTAGGGTCCGATGCCCTGGGCCGTACCGCCTCCCTCCTGGAGGAACTCGCGGTGGATGTGCAGCCGCACGGTTGGCGGCTCGTGGACCGCCCGGGCAAGGACATGCGGCGGGCAGCGTCGGCGCTGTCCACCGACCTGAACGTCCTGGCCGATGTTGTCGGCGCGGAAGACGTATCGGCGGGTGAACTCAAAGTGCAGTTGGTGGGACCGCTGAGCCTTGCCGCCGGCTTGTACCTGCACAACGGTGAACGCGCCCTGCTGGACTACGGCGCCCGAAGGGACCTGGCCGCCTCCCTCGCGGCGGGCGTGGCCGGTTACCTCAGCAGGGTGGCCGCGGCCGTGCCCGGCGCCCGGCTCGTGGTGCAGGTGGACGAGCCCGCCATTGCCGCCGTCCTGGCCGGAACCATACCCACCGCCAGCGGATACCGCACCCTCCGCGCGATTGCGGGATCGGAAGCCCGCGAGTCATGGCGCCTGGTCCTGGACTCCCTGCGTGCAGACGGTGCAGCCGAGGTTGTCGTGTCCTTCCCCGAAATCGAAGCCCCCATAGACCTGGCCCTCTCGGCAGGGGCTGACGGCGTCGCGTTGCCGCTGAAGGCATTGACCAACCGCCAGTGGGAGCAGGTGGCCGGAGCGGTGGAGGCTGGGAAACAGTTCTGGGCTGGTGCCCTGGACGTGCCTGCCGGCGGTCCGCTGCCCAAAGTGGCCCAGTGCGTGGAATCCGTCTGGCGCCCCTGGCGCCAGCTGGGCCTGCCGCCGTCGCTGCTGGGCGCCATCCGGGTGACGCCCTCGGAAGGCCTGGCCGGCCACGCACCTGCCCAGGCCACGGCCGTCCTGCTCCGGCTCACCCAGGTAGCCGACGGCCTGAACCAGCAGGCGCTGGGTTAGCTACACCCTGTTTTCCCAGCGGTCCGGCTGGGCGTAGCGGGGCAGGTAGCTTTGGGCGGAACTGCCGCCGGTGTACGGGCGCAAGCGGTAGTCGAAGGCCCCGGCGTATACCAGGACCAGGCCGATCTGCGGCTGGATGACCTTCACCTGGATGCGGTGCCGTCCGTTGCTGCCTTCGGCCGGGTCCCACCACTGCTCGGCGTAGGCCTTGGCGTCGAGGGCGGCCGGAAGCGGCACCCGCAGAGGACCCATGAAGAGCCTCGACGCCTCCGAAACGCCACGCAGCCTGCCTTCAGCCGTGACACTCAGGTTCAGGTCCGTCACCAGCCGCCGATAGCGTCCCACGTAGTCCACCAGTTGGGTGTTGCCACCCGTATGGGTGGCACTGGTGGTGTCCTGGAAGAGCCGGGTGCGGTCCGGGAAGCGGATTTCACGGCGGGCGGTAAGGCTGGAGCGGCCGAACGGATCCTGGTGTGCGTGGTTCTCGATCCGGAACGGGATGTTCTCACCGTATTCCGGGAAAAAGGCCTCTTCGCCGCCCGCCAGCCGCAGCAAAGGGCGCAGCCACCGCTGGCGGCACCCCACGACGTCGAACGTTCCTTCCCCTACCCCGTACTGTCCGGAACCCGGTGCCAGCGAGAAGTACTCCTGGAGCTCGGGCTGCAGCCGGGAGAACCCGGTGCCCAAGGCCTGCCGGTAGATGGGGACGTTCATGACGTGGACCTCCTGTTGCCTGCGGCGGCGCTGTCTGCCTCCGGCTTCACAATCTACCGGCAGCCTTGAGCCGGATGTACATGTCCGCAAGCCGGGGTGGCAGGTCGTGGGGCTCCGCGTCCACTACCTCTGCGCCGTAGCGGCGCAGTTCAGCGGTGACCGCCGCGCGCTGCAGGAGGGCGCGCTCGGCGGCAGCCGCACGAAACACTCCGGTGGCGTCGCTGCGTTCCCGGAGCATGGTGCCCAGCTGGGGGTCGCGGACCGCCGCCACCACCACCACGTGCTGGCTGGCCAGCCGCTCCGCCACGGGCAGCAGGCCTTCCTCGGGCGCTCCGCTGTCCAGCGACGTCAGCAGCACCACGAGGGACCGGTGCGCGGAGACGGCGCGGACCTGCGCCGGGACAGCCGGCCAGTCCATCTCGATCAGCTCTGCCTCCAGGGGAGCCATCGCCTGGACCAGCCGGCCCAGGATGTTGCCCTGGCCCGCGGAACCGGCGCGCGCCCGGGTCCTGCGGTCGAAGGCCACGAAGTCCACCCGGTCACCGCCCCGTTCGGCCAGCACGCCCAGGAGGAGCGCAGCCTCGATCCCGGTGTCCAGCCGGGTTTCGTCGGCAATCCTCGCCGCCGAGGTGCGGGAGGTATCCAGGACCATGACCACCCGCCGGTCCCGTTCCGGTCGCCAGGTCCTGACCACCACCGAGGAGCGCCTGGCCGTAGCCCGCCAGTCAATGGACCGCACATCATCGCCACGGACGTAGTCACGCAGGGAATCGAACTCCGTGCCGGCACCGCGGATCTGGACGGCGGCCTTGCCATCGAGTTCGCGCAGCTTCCGCAGCTTCGAGGGCAGGTGCCTGCGGGAATGGAACGGCGGCAGTACGCGCACCGAGCCGGGACAATCAATGGTCCGCTGCCGGGCTGCCAGGCGGAGCGGACCATAGGAACGGATGGTCACGTGCGGCGCAGCGAGGTCCCCCCGCCGGACCGGCCGGAGCCTGACCGCGAAGCGCCTGCTTTCGCCCGCCGGGACGTCGATGGCCTGAATGGGATTTTGGGCGCCCGCGGAAGGTTGCCACCCGTCCCTGAACGATCCCCGGAGCCTGCGGGTACCCCCGTTGCGGAGCGTGAGGACCGCTTCCACCGCGTTGTTGAGCGTGACGTTCTCCGGCTCCGCGCGTACCGCACCCACCCGCCTGGGGGATCCTGCCAACAACAGGTCGACGCCCAACAGGGCAACGAGCACGGCGGCCGTGGTGAACACGGTCAACCATCCCGGGAACAGCAGCACCGGCACCAGGCCCAGCAGCACCACCGCCACGAAGCGCCCCGAGACGGCCATCAGCGGGGAACGGGGACGGAGGCCAGGATGCTGCCCAGGACGTCGTCCACCCGGACCCCGTCCATTTGGGCTTCGGGCTGCAACGCCACCCGGTGCCGCAGGCATGGCAAGGCCAGGGCCTTGACGTCGTCCGGGGTGACGAAAGGACGCCCCGAGAGCCAGGCCCAGGACCTGGATGTATTGAGCAGGGCAGTGGCACCGCGCGGTGAGACACCAAGCTGGAAGGAGGGCGCGGCCCTGGTGGCGCGCACCAGGTCAACGATGTAGCCGATGATTTCCGGTTCCACCGCTACCCGGTTCACAGCTTCCCGCGCACGTTCCAGGTCCTCGGCGCCCGCCACGGCACGGACTCCGGCTGCTGCCAGGTCCCGGGGATCGAATCCGGCGGCATGCCGGCGGATGACCTCAATCTCCTCACCGCGTCCGGGCAAGGGCATGGTGAGCTTGAGCAGGAACCGGTCCAGTTGCGCCTCGGGCAGCGGATAGGTCCCCTCGTATTCCACCGGGTTCTGGGTTGCCGCCACCAGGAACGGGGTCGGGAGCCGCCTGGCGGCTCCGTCCACGGACACCTGCCGCTCTTCCATGGCTTCGAGGAGGGAAGCCTGGGTTTTTGGCGGGGTCCGATTGATCTCATCGGCCAACAGGAGGTTGGTGAAGACCGGTCCTTCCCGGAAGCTGAACTCGGCCGTATGGGAGTCGTAAACCAGCGATCCCGTGACATCGCCCGGCATGAGGTCGGGGGTGAACTGCACGCGCTTGGTGTCCAGGCTCAGGGCGGAGGACAACGCCCGGACCAGCAGGGTCTTGGCGACCCCCGGTACGCCTTCCAGCAGCACATGCCCCTGCGAAAGCAGGGCAATCAGCATGCCCGTGACCGTGGCGTCCTGTCCCACCACTGCCTTGGCCACCTCCCGGCGGACGGCAAGCAGCGCCTGCCGTGGGCCGTCGTCGTTCATTGGGCTGTTGAGGTCTGTGGGGTTCAGGACCCCCGGGCCACTGCTCTGTTCACTCATCGGGTCATGACCTCTTTCTCCAGTTTGTCCAGGGCCTGGGACCAGGCCACCAGCCGGCCTTCGGTTGTGGGGCGTTCATTGACCAGGGCGCGGACGCCGGCGGCGTCCCTGCCGAGGAGCCGGGCTGCCGCGGCAATCGTGTCCTCCGCGGTGGCGCCGGGGCCCAGGCGCAGTTTTCCGGAGAGCCGCACCAGCAGGCCGGCCCGCAGGTTGTCCCGGGCCTGGTCGACGGCACGTGAGTCCTGGTAGAGCCGGGCGCGGCCTTCCGCCGTTTCAACGGCCTTGACCACCACGGGCAACGGTTCGAACACCAGCGGCCCGTGCCGGCGGCCACGCCATATGATGGCGACCACCGCCACCAGCAGCAGCCAGGGGCCCAGGAAGCGGGCCCAGCCCGGTGCAAGGTCGTCGAGGGTTTTCCCGGACCCGTTGTCCGCTGCATCTTCGATCGAGGGCAGGTACCAGACGAGGTCCGGTGCCGCGCCGAGCAGCCGGACCGCCAGCGCGGCGTTTCCCAGCTCGTCCAGTTTGTCGTTGCCCAGGACCGCCGTGCTGCCCAGGACGGCCAGCCGGCCGTCACCGCTGACGGCAAGCATCCCGGCGGTTCCTGCCGTACGGTAGCAGGTGGTGCCGCCGTCGTACACGAATCCCTTGTGGCCCGTGACCTGTCCTGCCGCTTCCGCGTCAGGTTGGGTGCAGCCGGGGTCAAGGACCGGAGAGGCGTCGGGGACGACGCCGGCCTGGTGGATGCCGCTGTCAAGGGCGGCGAGTGTGTCCAGCCTGGGGGTGACCACCACCACGCGGCCAGCAGCAGCCATCAGGCCCGCCACCTGCTGCCTGTCCAGCACACCGTTCCTGTCATAGAGCAGGAGGGTGGGGGAGGAGCTTGAGTGCAGGTCGTCCAGCGCAGCGTCGAACCGGCCGGGCGTATGGACCGAAACTCCGTGCCGCCCCAGGATTTCGCCCAGCGCCCTGGCCCCTTCCGGTCCGGCATTGTGGACTGAAAGGGGCACCCTGTCACCCTTGGGCGCCAGCTGCGTACCGATGAGCAGGGCCAGTGCAGCTGCCACCACCGCTGCTGCTGCGGTGGCGGCACGGTGCTGCCGCAGCCACTTCTTCAACGTGCGGACGGGGACGTTCCGGCCCGTCAGCCCAGGTTCTTGGGATTGCCGGGTTCCTTGGGCCGGGTCCGTGCCGGCAATGGCGGGCCCGCTCATATCGGCGTCACCGTGCTGCCGGCGGCGGGTTTCATGGCATCCAATGCCGCGTCCAGGGCCACCATTTCCTGGTAATCGCCGCTGCCCGCTGCCCTGTTTCCGTAGCGGATGCCGTCAAATGTGGCCGCCGCCCGGGCCAGGCGCCGGGATTCACCGGCGAACGGCACGGACAGCGCCTGCGCGGCCTCGTCCGCCGTCCTGCCTGGCTGCGGATCAAGGATGGTCCGGTCCTCGGCGCTGCGGACCACCGCACGGAAACGGTCGACGACGGCGTCCCCCCATTGTGCGGCCGCGGCTGCGGCTTCCGCGCGGTTCCGGTAGTCCCCGGCGGTCAGTGCGGTTTCCCTTTCGAACACGTCGCTGGCCTTCCGTGCCCGCGCGTTCAGCCGGGGGCGGGCAAGGAGGATGGCGGCGGCGATGATGACGGCAATGACGAGGGCGATGACGGGGCTGGGCACTGGTGCGGCGTCCCCGGGGGAGCCGTCCAGGGACTGGAGCCAGTCGAGGAAGTTCCGCCACAGAGCGTCCAGCCAGGAGGGGGCGGCGTCCCGGTATTCAGGTTTGGCCAACTCTTCTGCCGCCCATTGCCGGGCCTCGTCTGCTCCAGGGAGCAGCGGCGGCTCAGCGGCCATACGGCCATGCCCCCGGCGCTGTGCCGTACCCGGGGTACGGGGTGCTCCCGGTCCCGGCGTTCCGGCCCGGGATCCCGTCGGGATCCGCTCCGGTCTCCAGATCGCGCAGCAGCACGATGTCCAGGCCGTCTTTGCGCATCCGCAGGTCCATGTAGAGCAAGGCCATGACAGACGTTTGGAAGGCGTAGCCCACCGCACCCACCAGGGCGCCGACCACCGCGGTGATGATGCTGATGGTCACGGTAAGCGCCGCGTCCTGCCCGCTGCCGCCGTGCGGCGAGACGACTCCCGACAGGACCGTCGGCAGCATGCTTGCGGGGATCAGGACCACTTGGGTGATCACGGCGACCAGGATTCCCACCACCAGGGTGATGCCAAGGATGCGCCACCAGTTTGCCCGCGTGAGGGTCCACGAGCGGCGCAGTCCGGCCAGGGCGCCCAATTCTTCGATGACGACGGCGGCAGGCGCCACCATGAGCTTGATCGCCACCCAGAGGAACAGGACGGCGAAGCCCATCATCAGCGGGATGACCAGCAGCGCTCCCGCGCCGCGGACATTGGAGAACAGGAGCACGATGACGGCGAAGAAAAGCGCCATCGCGGCCACCGCGGCAGCCACCAGCACCGCGGCCAGCCTGATCAGCGCCCCGATCCGTGGACGCACCAGTGACAGCATGCGCCGGAAGCCGGTGGGCCGGTTCAGGACGGACCTTGCCACTGGGACCACCATGGCGCCCTGGAGAACCACGGACATGAAGACGGACAGGATGGACAGTAAGGCAAAGGTAACCATCAGCCCAATCCCGAGGGACGCGACGTCGGCTCTGCTGGCCGTCCGCGCCCAGGATTCAATCGACCCGGATGACGTTGCAACGACCCCCGTAAGGACTGCGGCGAGGATGGCCGACAGGGACTGGGCCAGGATGCCGGCGCCGAGCATCGCTTTGGCGTTGCGCCGGATGCCCTGGAACGAGCCATCCAGGATTTCCCCGAACATCAGTGGACGCAGGGGGATGATGCCGGGCTTTGGAGGGGCGACATAGCGGGGCTGTCCGTAGGGGGAGGCTCCGTAAGGCGCGCCGGGGTATGGCGGACCGGGGTACTGCGGGCCGGAGTGCGGCGCTTCCGGGTAGGGGTACTGTCCACGCTGTTGCCACTGGGGCGGTTGCGGCGGCTGCTGTTGCCAGGGCCGCCGCTCCTCCCACCCGGGTGCCTGCTGCGCCGGATGCCCTGGCGCCCACTGCTGTCCGGCGGCGGATTGTTGTCCTGGGCCGGGTTGCCGGCCTGCGTCGGGTTGCTGCCCTGCCGGTGGCGCCCACGGCTGCTCCCAGGCAGGTGCTGCCGGGCTGTGTCCTCCGGTGCCGGCGGACCCGCCGTCGTCATGTCCGCCGTCGTCATGTCCGCCGTCGTCATGTCCGTCGCCGGGCCACCCCGGCCTTGGCTCCCCGCGCTCCGGCTCCTGTGCTGACACTGATTTCCTCCCCCATATCAGTCCGCCCACCCCGCGGGCCGCCCGCCGGAAGGCGCGCACCGGCAATGCAGGGCATGACCCCAAGACTATAGTTCCGCCGTCGGCCGGCCTAGTGTCCCGCCATGCCGGGAAGCCGCTCAACAGGACAAACCCATCCCGATAGGGGAATATATAGCTATGAAGGCACGCATTCTGGTGGTAGATGATGACGAAGCGCTGGCCGAGATGATTGGAATTGTCCTCCGTAATGACGGCTTCGAGCCGGTCTTCTGCGCCGACGGCGCCCAGGCCCTCGACGTTTTCCGGTCATCGCGGCCGGACCTTGTCCTGCTCGACCTGATGCTTCCCGGCATGGATGGCATCGAGGTCTGCCGCCAGGTCCGCGGCGAATCCGATGTTCCCATTGTCATGCTGACCGCCAAGTCCGACACCTCCGACGTGGTCCGCGGACTGGAATCCGGTGCTGACGACTACGTGCCGAAGCCGTTCAAGCCGGCCGAACTGGTGGCACGCGTGCGCGCCCGCCTGCGCCCGGGCGACCAGAAGGCGCCCGAAACGCTTAAGATCGCGGACATCACTATCGACGTCGCCGGGCACACCGTCAGCAGGGGCAGCGAGCGGATCTCCCTGACGCCGCTGGAATTCGATCTGCTCGTGGCACTGGCCCGCAAGCCCTGGCAGGTCTTCACCCGCGAACTGCTCCTGGAGCAGGTCTGGGGCTACCGCCACGCCGCTGATACCCGCCTGGTCAACGTCCATGTCCAGCGCCTGCGGTCCAAGATCGAGCAGGACCCGGAAGCTCCGGAAGTTGTATTGACGGTGCGTGGTGTCGGCTACAAAGCAGGGGTCTGACCCGGCTGCGCAGGACGGGCAACCCGGCCGGCGCGCCACGCCGCACGCCGGCGATGAAGGTTTGAGCAGCGGCGCCGGGCAGGACAGCCCATCCCAGGGCGGCGACGAGGCCAACGTGCCCGGACCCGGACCTTCCGTGACTCCCGGACTTCGGCATGTTGCCTTCCGCGCACGGATCTGGCAGCGCCGCGCCGTGATCGTGGCGCTGCGCGTGGCACGGCTGGTGCGGACAGGAGTCCGCCGTTTCCTCCCGGGGCTGAGGTACCTTGGCCGGGCGCTGCAGCAGCGCTGGCGCCGGTCCCTGCAGTTCCGGACCGTTCTCACCACCCTGATGCTGGCCGTGACGTCGTTCGCCGTGGTGGGTGCCTACCTGTCCAACCAGATCGCCAACAACCTGTTCCAGGAGCGGCTGACGCAGGCCGAATCCGAGACACGCTACAACGTGAAGCAGGTTCAGGAGACGTTCGACGGCGCCCAGGTCACCGACCAGTCGAGCGTCATTACCCTGGTCTCGGACACGCTCAGCGCCGTGGAAGGGCGCGGTTCGGTCATCCAACGGCGTTACGTCTTCGAGGCGATGCCCAACCAGACCAAGCCCCGCAACCGCTGGGTTGAATCCCGCGCGTCGGACCAGCTGACGGTCAGCGTCATCCCCCCTGAGCTGCGCAAAGCAGTGCAGGAGTCCGGGAAGGACCAGTACTGGGCATCCACCGTCATTCCCGTGGGGACCGAGGACCGGCCGGGAATCGCCGTGGGCAACAAGGTGACCTTCAACGGCACCGTCTACGAGCTGTACCTGATCTACGACCTCAACACCGCGCAGCAAACGCTGAACGAGATCCAAAGCGTCCTCTGGGCCGGCGGTGCGGTCCTGGTCCTGCTGATCGGCGCCGTCGCCTGGTATGTCACGCGCAACGTGGTCAGCCCGGTGAGTCACGCCGCCATGGTTTCCGAGAAGCTCGCGGCCGGCCAGCTGCAGGAGCGCATGGTGGTCAAGGGCGAGGACGAAGTGGCCCGCCTTGGTGCCTCCTTCAACCACATGGCAGCCAGCCTGCAGGAGCAGATCACGCAGCTGGCCACGTTGTCGCAGATGCAGCAACGCTTTGTGTCCGACGTCTCGCACGAGCTCAGGACTCCCCTGACCACCGTCCGGATGGCCGCGGAGGTTCTCTACGACGCCCGGGACGACTTCGACCCCATCAACAAACGGTCCGCCGAACTGCTGTACAACCAGGTGGAGCGGTTCCAGTCGCTGCTCTCCGACCTGCTGGAAATCAGCCGCTTCGATGCAGGCGTAGCGGTCCTCGATGCTGAACCTGAGGACCTGCTCCAGGTGATCGCCCACGTCATTGAGGGCGCGGCCCCGGTCGCAGCCGAGTATGGCTCGGAAATCCTCTACACGGCCCCGGACGATGCCGTGATCGTGGAAATGGACGCCCGGCGGATCGACAGGATCCTGCGGAACCTGATCCTGAACGCCGTGGAGCACGGTGAGGGCAAGCCAGTGACCGTCACGGTCGCGGCAAACGAGACGGCGGTGGGCGTTTCCGTCCGGGACCACGGGATCGGAATGGACCCATCGCAGGCGGCCAGGGTCTTCGACAGGTTCTGGCGTGCCGATCCCGCCCGCGCCCGCACCACGGGAGGCAGCGGCCTGGGACTGTCCATCGCCATGGAGGACACCAAACTGCACCACGGCTGGCTCCAGGCGTGGGGCAGGAAGGGCGATGGCGCCAACTTCCGGCTGACCCTTCCGTTGCGCCAGGACGGGGAAATCACCGAGTCACCAGTTCAGCTGGAACCCAGGGACGCCACCATACCCGGAGCGCCGGGAACCATCCCCGCGGAACAGGACTACAAAAACATGCTGCTGCTCCAGACTGGTGCGGCCGGTCCCGCTCCAGTGCGGCCTCCCGAGGAGACACCATGAGGGCCTCGATGCGCCACGCCAGGTACCCCGCGGCACTGCTCGCGCTGCTCATCTTCCTCCTGTCGGGCTGCGCGCGGATCCCCACCTCGGGCCCGGTGGGGAAGAGCAGCGAAAGCAGCGCCGGCAATGTCAACGCGCCCGTCTTCCTTCCCGCAGCACCCCAGCCCGGTGCGTCCCCGGAGACAATCATCGACTACTTCTACCGGGCCGGCAGCGGCTACGAGGACGACTATGCCGTTGCCCGCCAGTACCTCACGCAGGCGTCGGCGGTGTCCTGGAAGCCGGACAAACGCGCCCTGGTCTACCGGGAGGCGCGCGTCGTCCCCACAGCAACGGAGAACGTCTTCAACTACGAGTTGGATGTCTCCTACACAGTGGACGCCGACGGCATCGCCACCCAGTCGCCGCCGGGAACAGTGGAACGTATTCCGGTGACGGTGACCCAGGTGGACGGCGAGTGGCGGATCTCCGCGATTCCGGACGGGACCGCCATTGCCGAGGAAACATTCAAGGTGATCTACGGCGCCTACCCCATCTACTTTTACGACCCCACGTTCACCTACGCCATCCCGGATGTCCGCTGGTTCCTGAAGAACAAGACCGTCAAGGCCATGACCAGCGCGCTGCTGGCCGGCCCCGCCCCCTACCTCCGCGGCGCCGTTGCCAGCGCATTCCCCTCGGGAATCAAACTGGCCCGTGAGTCAGTCCCGGTAGTCTCCGGGGCCGCCCAGGTGGACCTGACGGCAAAGGAGCTGACGGAAACCTCGGCGGAGGACCGGCTGCGCATGCAGATGCAGCTGACCTTGACGTTCCGCAGCCAGCCGGATGTGGTCAACGTTGAGCTGCGCGCCAACCAGGACCTGGTCCGGGTGGAGGACAACGGGTCCGTCCTTCCCCCGGTGCTGGATAAAACAGTGCCTTCGCGCCAGATCGCCATCAGTGGCAACGATCTGGTGCGCTACGAAAACAACCGCGTTTCCCCATTGCCCGACATGCAGCCCGTCTCTGCGCTCAACCCGCGCTACCCTGCGGAATCGCCGGTGTCGCAGACCGCCGCCTTCCTCAATGACGGACGCACCACCCTGTACAGCATCAGTCCGGGCCTGCCGGCGCGTTCCCTGACCACCCGGAGCACCCTCAGCCGGCCGTCCTTCAGTATCAACGACTGGGTATGGACCGCCGGACCGGGTGCAACGGGTGCCACCGAAGTCGTGGCGTTCCATCCAGCCGGAGTGGCGGAAGGGGCACCTGTCCCGTCCGTGACGCTGGCGCCATCGTGGCTTGCCGGCCGGACGGTGAAGGAGTTCCGCATCTCACGCGACGGCGTGCGCGCCCTGGTCATCTCCGAGCAGAACGGGAAGTCCAAGGTGCAGGTGACCGGCGTGATCCGCGCCGGCGACGGCACACCGCGCGAACTGACCGCGCCCATCACTCTGGTCAGCGCCGGCGATCCTGACCAAGGCGTGTGGGTGAACGGAACCACCGTTGCCGTTATGAAGGAGGCAGCCGGTGCGAACGTCACGCCGGAGCTGCTGTCCCTCACCTCCGGACAGCCGCAGCAGCTGGCTCCCTGGCCCGGCCTGGTTGCCATCAGCGCCGGAAACGGTGCAGACGACATCTATGTCCAGTCCGGAGAGGGTATCTTCCAGCGCCTCGGCAACGGCTGGTCGCCGCAGATCAAGGGTCCCATCGACCCCGCGTTTCCGGGCTGACCCCTGTCCTCCGACTTGTCCACATAGGCGCCCCAGGCCCTCCTGATGCCCGGGCATCTGATGCATGCTGGGGCAGTGAACGGAATATCCGGCGGAAGCGGAACAGCTGGACCTGGCCGGCAGGGGACCCGACGGATGGACCCCGACCTTGAACCGCCGCCGCCCTGGCCGGCACTGCACAGGGCTGAGCACGCCGCAGCGCTCCTGCGCCTTGCCGACTGGGTGTCCGGCGCGGCGGCAGATCTCCTCGCCCTGGCGGTGCCGGTGGACTGCGTCTGCTGCGGGGCCGAAGACCGCACCCTTTGCGCCCCGTGCGGCAGCCGCATCCGCCAGCTGACCAGGGAGCCTTTCCGTGCGGAAAGCGGAGCCCCCGCGCTGATGGATGTCGACGGGACCATCATGCTGCCGGTGGTGGCCGCGGGGGTGTACCGGGACGAGTTGGCCCAAGGCCTGCTGTCATTCAAAAGGCACGGCCAGCACCAGCTTGGGAGAAACCTTGGCCGGGCGCTGGCCGTAGCAGTCAGGGCAGCCGCCCGGGGCAGCAGCGGGTTCCTGCTGGTTCCGGTGCCCACCGGCACCGCGGCGTACGTCAACCGGGGGTTCAGCCCCGTCCATCTGCTCCTGAAGGAGGCCGCACGGCAACTGCCAGGTCTCGACGTCGCGGATGTCCTGGGCAAGAAGCCCCGGGTCCGTCTGGAAGGGCCAAAGGCTCTGGGCGGCCAGAAAGGTCTGGGCGGCCAAAAAGGTTTGGGCAGGGGCGCCCGCTCGCAGCGCGTCAGGGGTTCCATGCAGGTCAAATCCCGCGCCCGAACCAAGGTCGTGGGCCGTCCCTGCATCATTGTCGACGACGTCCTGACAACCGGCGCCACCATCGGAGAAGCAGCCCGTGCCCTGCACCTGGCCGGAGCCCAGGTGAGGGGCGCCGTCGTGCTTGCCGCGACACGCCCGCCCGCTGCGGGGGACCCCGGCACGCCCGCCGCCGGCCCGCACGGAAGGAGCCATGACTTAGAAAAAAATAAACCGGGAAAGGATGAATAACAGGTGGCTATGAACTAACGTCGGTGGTGGGTACCAAGAACAGAATGTACCTTTCGATGGCGGCTCGGAGAGGGGCTCGACTGTCAAACAGCCCGGCCCAGGGAAGTGCCGCCGTCGTGTCACCGAAGTCATTTGGAGGGCACCATGGAGTTTATGATCAGCGGACGAAATCTGACCGTTTCAGACCGGTTCCGCGAATACGCCGGGGAAAAGATCGCAAAGATCGAATCGCTTGGCGACAAGATCCAGCGGGTGGATACGAAAGTCTCCAAGGAGACCAACGCCCGGCAAACCGGCGACCAGTTGACCGTTGAAGTGACAGTCCTGGGCAGGGGCCCCGTAATCCGTGCCGAAGCGAGCGCCGCAGACAAATTTGCCGCCTTTGACCTCGCCTACAACAAACTGCTTGAGCGCCTCCGGCGCGCGAAGGACCGCAAAAAGGTCCACCATGGCCGCCACACGCCCAAGGCCGTCCGTGAAGCTACCGCCTCCCTGGAACCAGCCAGCGCGCACGAACCGCTCTACCTCGAGGCCAACCGCAGGAGCGAAACAGCGCAGGCGCCGGAGGAAAAGTCCCCCTACGATGTCGAGAATGACATCCCGGCCGGGAGCTCGCCGGTACTGATCCGGCGCAAGGTCTTCCCCGCTGCGTCCATGACCCTCGACGACGCCGTGGACAACATGGAGCTCGTCGGCCACGACTTCTATCTTTTCGTGGATAAGGCCACCAACACGCCGTCCGTGGTCTACCGCCGCCGCGGCTGGACCTACGGCGTCATCACCCTGGACCACGAATGCGAGCCAGGCGACACTGTCGTGGAGGAAAAGGTCCTTGCCTACCGCTCCGACGACGCAGCCGCCACTGTCTGACGTACCTGCCAACGTCCAAGGTGGTACCAACCACCAGAGAGGTCTGAATTGTCGGCAACGCTGAGCCTTGACCAGGCCCGGCGGATCGCGCTGGCAGCGCAGGGACTCCACAAAGGACGGCCCACCGGCCCCGTGACAGCACGGACGGTGGGCCGTACCTTTGCCCGTCTCCAGCTGGTCCAGATCGACTCCGTAAACGTCCTGGTCCGCAGCCACTTCCTGCCCTTCTATTCCCGCCTTGGCAACTATGACCGGGACATCCTGCAGCGCATGTCCGCCAGCCACCCGCGACGGATGTTCGAATACTGGGCACACGAAGCCAGCTACATCCGGCCGGAGCATTACCAGGACCTCCTTCTCTGGCAAAAGCGGGCCTGGGTGGGCGCGTCCCGGATGGACCCCGTGCTCCGGGACGATGTTGCTGCCAGGATCCTGGCGGTCCTCGCCCGCTCCCGGCCCATGACGGCATCTGAACTGACGGCACGGATTGGGCATGTCGAAGAGAAACAGGCGGACAACTGGGGATGGAACTGGAACGCGGTGAAACGGGTCCTTGAACACCTCTTCGAAGCGGGTCTGGTGTCGGCGGCCTCCCGGACCGGGCAGTTCGAACGCAGGTACACGCTGACCTCCAAGGTCCTCCCGGATGCGGCCGCCGCGGCAGGGGAGAAGGATCCCGAGGCTGCACTCCGGCGCCTGACCGACGCGGCCGCCCAGGCCCACGGAGTCGGCACCATCCGCTGCTTCGCCGACTACTTCCGGACTCCGGTCAAGGCCACTGCCCTGGCTGTGGAGCACCTGGTGGAGCAAGGCAGGCTGGAACCCGTCACTGTGGGGGGCTGGAACCGGAAGATTTTCCGGCATGTCGATTCGCTGCTGCCGCGGCGTGCCACCGGCCGCGCGCTCTTGAGCCCGTTCGACTCCCTGGTCTTTGAGCGGCGGCGCCTTTCCGAGCTGTTCGGCTTCCATTACCGGATCGAGATCTACACCCCGGAACCCAACCGGCGCTTCGGCTATTACGTGCTGCCGTTCCTGCTGCGTGACAGGATCGTGGCACGGGTGGATTTGAAAGCGGACCGGGCCGCCGGCCGGTTGCTGGCGAGGGCCGCGTTCGCCGAGCCCGACGCACCGGCGGATACCGCCGTCGAACTTGCCGCCGAGCTGAAGCTTATGGGCCAGTGGCTTGGCCTGCCGGATGTGGAAGTGGGGCCGGCAGGGGACCTCGCCGCCCGGCTGGCGCAGGAGCTGGCACGTCCGTAGGGAGTATCCGCTCTCAGGGAAAAGGGGCACCAGCGGCGTGTCTCTCCCGTAGACTGAACACGCCAGAATTCGGCGGCATCAGACTGGGAGCATCTTCACGTGGCATCACTTATCGAAAAAATTCTCCGCACGGGTGACAAGAAAACACTCCGGCAGCTGCGGAACTATGCCGATTCCATCAACGCCCTCGAAGACTCATTCAAGACCTTTACCGACGCCGAACTGCGCGAGGAGACGGACCGCCTCCGCGCCCGCCACCAGGACGGCGAGAAGCTCGACGACCTGCTTCCGGAGGCCTTCGCAGCAGTGCGTGAAGCGTCCTCCCGCACCTTGGGCATGCGCCACTTCGACGTCCAGCTGATGGGCGGCGCCGCCCTGCACCTGGGCAACATCGCTGAAATGAAGACCGGTGAAGGCAAGACCCTGGTGGCGACCGCTCCCGCCTACCTGAATGCCCTTACCGGCAAGGGCGTCCACGTGGTCACGGTCAACGACTACCTCGCCGAATACCAGTCCGAGCTCATGGGCCGTGTCTACCGCTTCCTGGGCCTGACCAGCGGTGTCATCCTCGCCAACCAGGACCCCGCCGTCCGCCGCCAGCAGTACGCCGCCGATATCACCTACGGGACCAACAACGAGTTTGGTTTCGACTACCTGCGCGACAACATGGCATGGGACCGGACCGAACTTGTCCAGCGCGGCCACAACTTCGCCATCGTCGATGAAGTGGACTCAATCCTCATCGATGAGGCACGCACCCCGTTGATCATCTCCGGACCGGCCCAGGGGGACACCAACCGCTGGTACAGCGAATTCGCCAAAGTCGTGCTCCGGCTGCAGCCCGAAAAGGACTACGAGGTCGACGAAAAGAAGCGCACGGTGGGCGTCCTGGAGAGCGGGATCGAAAAGGTGGAGGACTACCTCGGCATCTCCAACCTGTACGAGTCCGCCAACACCCCGCTGATCGGGTTCCTGAACAATGCCATCAAGGCCAAGGAACTCTTCAAGCGTGACAAGGACTACGTCATCCTGGACGGCGAAGTGCTGATCGTGGACGAGCACACCGGCCGCATCCTGGCCGGCCGCCGTTACAACGAAGGCATGCACCAGGCGATCGAGGCCAAGGAAGGCGTCGAGATCAAAGCCGAAAACCAGACCCTGGCCACCGTGACGCTGCAGAACTACTTCCGTATGTACGGCAAGCTTTCCGGCATGACCGGTACCGCTGAGACTGAGGCGGCCGAGTTCATGAGCACTTATAAGCTGGGCGTCGTGGCCATCCCCACCAACAGGGACATGCAGCGGATCGACCAGCCGGACCTCGTGTTCAAGAATGAGGTTGTAAAGTTCGACGCCGTGGTCCGCGATATCGCCGAGCGTCACGAAAAGGGCCAGCCCGTCCTGGTGGGCACCACCAGCGTGGAGAAGAGCGAGTACCTGTCCAAGCTGCTCGCCAAGGAGGGCATCCGCCACGAGGTCCTGAACGCCAAGAACCACGCCCGCGAAGCTGCCATCGTCGCCCAGGCAGGCCGGAAGGGTGCCGTCACTGTGGCCACGAACATGGCCGGCCGCGGTACTGACATCATGCTGGGCGGAAACGCCGAATTCACGGCCGTCGCCGAACTCGCCAAGCGCGGGCTGGACCCGGAGGAGAACTCCGAACAGTACGAAGCCGCATGGCCCGCAGCGCTTGAAGCCGCCAAGCAGTCCGTCAAGGACGAACACGAGGAAGTGCTGGACCTCGGCGGCCTGTACGTCCTGGGCACCGAACGCCACGAGTCGCGACGCATCGACAACCAGCTCCGCGGCCGTTCCGGCCGCCAGGGCGACCCGGGTGAATCCCGGTTCTACCTGTCGCTGACCGACGACCTCATGCGGCTCTTCAACTCCGGGGCGGCGGAACGGCTGATGAACAGCTCCGTGCCGGACGACGTTGCGCTGGAATCAAAGCTGGTATCCAGGGCCATCGCCTCTGCCCAGGGACAGGTCGAAGGCCGCAACGCCGAGCAGCGCAAGAACGTGCTGAAGTACGACGACGTCCTCAACCGCCAGCGCGAAGCCATCTACAGCGACCGCCGTCGGATCCTGGAAGGTGATGACCTGCACGAGAAGGTGCAGTACTTCATTGAGGACACCATCACTGCCCTGATCGACGCCGCCACCGCGGAAGGGAACGGCGACGACTGGGACTTCCACCAGCTGTGGACGAACCTGAAGACGCTCTATCCTGTCAGCGTTACTCCCGAAGACATCATCGAGGAGGCCGGTGGCAAGTCCAGGGTCACCGTGGAGCTGTTGAAGGAGGAGATCCTTTCCGACGCCCGCCTGGTGTACCAGGCCCGGGAGGAGGTCATCGGCTCCGAAAGCATGCGCGAGCTCGAGCGCCGCGTGGTCCTCTCCGTCATTGGCCGCAAGTGGCAGGAACACCTCTACGAGATGGATTACCTCAAGGAGGGCATCGGCCTGCGCGCCATGGCGCAGCGTGATCCGCTGGTGGAGTACCAGCGCGAAGGTTTCGCGATGTTCCAAAGCATGATGGAAGCCATCCGGGAGGAAAGCGTCGGCTTCCTGTACAACCTTGAGGTCGAGGTGACGCCGGCCCAGGATGTCGTCGTCCAGGACGCCGCCGGCGGACACACTGAGCACGTGGACCCGCAGGTGCATGCTGCCGGACTTGAGGCCCCCGAAAAGCCCGCGCAGTTGCAGTACACGGCTCCCAGCGAGACCGGCGGAACACAAACCCGGGTGGAAACCCGGGCAGGAAGTGGACGCTCCGGCAACCCCGCCAAGGCAGCTGCCCAGGACGCCGCCAAGCGCCCGGCGAAGAAGAAAAAGCGCTAGAACACAGCCGTAAACGCGCACAGGCGTTGATGGACAGGGCAGGGGCCGATGGGCCCTGCCCTGTTTGCATGGTGCACCATGTGCTCTCGGGTGCGCACCGAATTACCCAACGGCTTAGCCGATGACGAGTTCAACGATGCGCCAGACCTGCTTGCTGCGCTCAAGCCGGACGGCAACGGCACGTGCCCGTACGTCATCCACCACGACGGCACTTGCCTCATAAATTCCCTCGGCCACCTCGCACACCCGCACCGAGCGGACTGTGGAGTTTCGGTGGAGCCGGGCCAGGGCGGGGTTGCCTGTCCTGGTTAGCTCGCGCCTGATCAGCGCGGCCCGGTGCTGCAGCGATGCCAGGCACCGCGGATCCAGACGGCGCGCCAACTGGTGTATGGGACGGATCCCTGCCAGGACCTCCATGGCGGCCTGAACCGTTCCGCGGGTAATGGACCTTACTTCCGCAGCTTCACTGACGGGCCTCAGTGACGATGGGTCCGCGGCGCGGGAACGGCCTGCGGTCACCGCCGTTGTTGACGCTGACGCGGTTTTCCCGAGTACCCTCCCGCCGTTTACGGTGTCGGCAGCCAGCCGCTGGGCGGTCCGGACAGGTGTCACTGCGGTCATGATGTTCCCCTTGGTTCGAATAGCGGAGTAGCTGATGGTCTATTGGCCGGCCTGGCGCCGGCGCAGCACCGAAAGCGTTAGTGGCTATGGCGCCTGCGGCGCCTGGAGTATCTGTCCCGGAAGCAGGACATCCGGGCTCCCGCCGATCAGTCCGCGGTTCGCTGCGTACCACCGCGGCCATTCGAGGGCTATGTCCACATCCGATGCCTCCGGCCCCAGCTGGGCCGCCACGATGTCCCATAGTGTGTCGCCGGCAAGCACGGTTACCGGGCCCGCCCCGCCGCCCGTTGCCCGTGGATCCGGCATCGCGCTGGCGGCGGTCCTGGCTTCCGGTGCTGCGAGCAGGCCCGGCTCCACCACCGGGGAAGCCGGTTGCCATCCCGGGCTGGGCGTGGCGGCAGTGGGCAGGGCCGCGGTGGATTGCCATGCCGGCGACGCGGCTTCCCGGCCGGGTGGTGGCACCTCCGCTGGGCCTGGTTGGACAGAGAAATGCAGGGCCGGGCCAGTGCCCTGGCGGGGTGTCGGAGCAACGTGCGCCGCTGCAGGATTGGCGTAAGCCGCCGAGGACTGTTCGTGCGTGGGTGTCCACTCCGGCCCCGGCGCGGTGGTGGCCGCATGTGCCGCGGCACCCGCTATCAGCTGCATCGAAAGGGCGGCAATCACAGCCCGCTGCATGAATGCAGGTGAGAGCCGGCGGGCGGTCGCAGCAGCCCGGTTCCGGCCCAGCCGCTCCAGCAGGACGGAGGCTCCAGCAGCCAGCATCGAAAATGCCCACCACAGCAAAAGTCCGAGGCCGGCTGCTGTTGCTGCCGCTGCCAGGAGGACCTCCACGGTCCACCCCTGCTGATGGGCAGCGGTGTCCTGCCACTGCGCCAGCTGGCCCGCTCCCAGGATGCAGAGCACGATTCCAAGCACGAGCAGGGCCAGCGCTATCGCGGCATCCGACCTTCCCGTCCTATCAGAGTGACCCATTTCAACCGCCTTGATGTCGTTTGATGCTGTTTGATGCTGGTTGACACAGTCTGAACCGCCTAAGCGCGTTTTGTCCAGACGTTGGAGTGAAATGAGGGGCGCGTTGACGGGCGGGGCAGGGGAACCTACGCTGGCGGGATGCGCTGGGATGCACTCTTCAATGACATGGAAAGCCAGCTAGCGGAGGCTGACCGGCTGGCGCTCGAGAGCGAGATCAGTGAGCGGACGCGGGCCGAGATGGTTGGCCTGCGGCTCGATGGCAGGCTGCGGGCGGCCGTTGGTTACAGGATCACGGTCCACCTCCTGTGCGGCGAATCGGCGCAAGGGGAGCTGACCCATGTTGGAGCTGATGCGCTGGTCCTGGATGAAGGACGGCACCAGGTGCTCATTCCCTACGCGGCCGCTGCCCGGTACGTGGGCCTGGGCAGGCATGTGCGGACGGAGGACTCCCCGGTCCGCCGTTCAATCGGACTTGCCCATTCCCTGCGTGCCCTTGCCCGGGATCGGACGGAGGTGACCGTGACGATTGGCGGGGGAGTCGGAGCCGCGCGGGTGGAGGGCGTCATTGACCGGGTTGGCCGGGACTACATCGACCTTGCCGCGGTGATTCCGGGCGAGGCAAGAAGGACCCAAAGCGTTGGCCAGGTGTCAGCGATACCTTTTACGGCGCTGGCGATGATCAGGTCCCATAAGGCCGGCGGAGCTTAGAGGCGTCACACTGACTTGGAGCGGGACTCCTGGATCATGCGGCTGGCCTCGGCATAGCGTTCCTCGATGTACTGCTCCAGCATCTTCTCCTCGACGCGCCACTGCCCGCGGCCGCCAACCTGGATGGCCTTCAGCTCCCCGCTGCGGACCAAGGCGTACGCGGCGGGGGAGTTGATCTGGAGTTGCTCGGCGACGTCTGCGAGCGTGAGGAACCTTGGCATATGCCCATTTTGCCATCACATGACGTTGTTTGTGCCCGTTTTCCACAGTTAGCCGGTATTTAGGCAAATGACTTTTGTTCCCGGTCCCCGGCGGTAACAATGAGGAGTCCGGCCAGAGTGGGCAGGTCCGGTGTACCTAGGGGGAGAACGGCATGGTTCCTGATTCAAGCGCCACGGCGCCACGGCTGAAGCGCTCGTCCTGGAAGGACCCGCGGTTGCTGGTGGGCATTCTCCTGGTCCTGGTCTCCGTCGCCGGGGTTACTTTCCTGGTCGGCAGCGCGGACCGCACCACCGAGGTCTTCGCGGCGCGGGACGGCATTGTCGTGGGTGAGCGCCTGACAGCGGAGAACGTGGTTCGCGCGAAGGTCCGCCTGGGCGACACGGAGCAGCACTACATCACCGTGGAGGACGGCCTGCCCCAGGACGTCGTCGCTGTGCAGCGGATCGCCAAGGACCAGCTGGTTCCCAGGGCAAGTCTTGGGGAGGTGGACCGGTTGGACCGTAAGCCGGTGGCGCTCAACATCGCGCAGACTTTGCCGTCCCAGGCGGTTGCTGGTGCGAGGGTGGACGTCTGGGTGGCGCAGCCGGATGCAAAGAACGGATTCAGCGAGCCGAAACTCGTCCTTCCCGGAGCTGAAATCGCTGAGGTCACCACCGGGTCCACTGCCCTCGGATCGTCAAAGACCACCGTGCTGATGGTCCTGGTGGAGGACAAACAGATGCCTGCGTTGCTGGGTGCCCAAGCCAACGACGCGAAGATATCCGTTGTGTGGAATCCGGGCGGGGCCCGATGAGTATCCCGGTTGTCACCGTTGGCCAAAGCCGGGAGGACCTGGTGGGCGGCCTCGAAAGGCTGCACGGTCCGGTGACAGTGGTTCGACGATGCACCGAACTTCCCGAGCTTCTCGCTGCCTGTCAAAGCGGTCTGGCAAGGGCGGCCGTAGTGGCCGAGGGGTCCGACGGATTAACGGCTTCCCTTGTCGACCGGCTTGGAGCTGTTGGGGTGGCGGTCATCGCACTGACGGACAATGCCGAGGAGGCGGCCCGGCTCCGCAAAATTGGTGTCGCCTCGGCGCTGACGGGAGTGGATTCAGCGGAGCTTTCGGACAGGATCGCCGATGCCGTTGCCCAGCTGACAGGTGCGGCCCGTCCCGCCATCCTGAGCGCGGGAGCTGACACCGGAGCTGCGCTGGCCATGGACCCCGTGCAGCCTGGACCTGATGCGGAGGGCGAACCGGCGGGCAGGCTCATCGTTGTCTGGGGTCCGGCCGGGGCGCCCGGCAGGACCACTGTGGCGGTGAACATCGCCGGCGAGATGGCTGCCGATGGCCGGGATGTCCTGCTGGTCGACGCGGACACCTACGGTGCAAGCGTCGCGGCGGTGCTGGGTCTCCTGGATGAGTCGGCCGGGCTTGCCCAGGCGTGCAGGCTTGCCGACCAGGGTTTGCTGGACCCGGACGCCCTCAGGAAGGTGGCCGCCACAGTCGCCACTGCATCCGGGACGTTCCGGGTGCTTACGGGAATAACCCGCGCGGACCGCTGGACCGAGCTGCGCGCCACTGCCCTGGCACTTGTTCTTGAACGGGCGCGGCAGATCGCGGACGTTGTGGTGGTGGATACCGGCTTTTGCCTCGAAGCCGATGAAGAGCTGAGCTTCGACACCATGGCGCCGCGGCGGAACGCCGCGACGCTGCGTCCCCTGGAACTGGCGCACGAGGTCTACGCCGTTGGTGCGGCTGATCCCGTGGGCGTACCACGGATGGTCCGTGCGCTTTCCGAACTCGAAGGCGCTGTACCGCAGGCCTCACCCACTATCGTCATGAACAAGGTGCGTTCCTCCTCCGTGGGCAGAGCCCCGGAACGCCAGTTGCGGGATGCCTGGGAACGGTACGGTCCCGCGTCGGAAATCAAAGCGTTCCTGCCCTACGACGCCGGCGCCGCCGACGCAGCACTCCTTGCGGGGTCACTGCTGCTTGAAGCTTGCCCCGACTCCGCGCTTCGGCGTGCCATCCGTGAATTGGTTTGTGCACCAGCCCAGCGAAATGCCAAATCCTCTGTATTTTCTTCCACACCACGGCGAAGGGCAAAGGACTAGGCTCGCCATAAGAGCTGCAAAGGTGCGGCGAATATCTCTGATGGAGGCGTTGTCGATGTCGTCTGGATCCAGTGTGGAGGACCAGCCCCTCTCCATTGAAGGCCTTGAAGGCTTCATGGGGGACTACTACCAGCACCTGGCTGAGGAGGATGCCCGAAGCTACCCCCGGGACGTTCTGGAAGCCCGTGCCGAGGAACACCGCCGGGCAGCGTCCGTGCGGCAGCCCGGGCAGGCGAAGATATCGATCATTGATGAAGAGGACAGCAGCGTCATCTTTGTGGTCACTGACGACATGCCGTTCCTGGTCGACTCCGTCAACGCCGAACTTGTCCGGCAGCACGCGGCCATCCGGCTCGTGGTGCACCCGCTTTTCGTAGCCACCAGGAACCGGGAAACGGGCGAACTGGTCAAGGTCAACAGGGTTCCGGCACATCTGGGCATTTCCAGCGGGGACACAGCGGCAATGCCCAACCTTTCCCACCTCATTGCGCAAGGTGAAAATGCCTCGCACATGGAGTCCTGGATTGCCGTCGAAGTCCACCGGGTTTCCGACGAAGCGAAGACTTCCCTGCTCGCGGGCCTGACCCGCGTCCTGAACGATGTCAGGGCCGCCGTCGAGGACTGGCCAAGGATGCGCCAAAAGGCGCTGGAGATCGCCGAAAGCCTGGACAAGGTGGCCAACTCTGCGCAGATTGCCGAATTGCGGCAGGCCAAGGACCTGCTGCGCTGGCTGGACGACGGAAACTTCACGTTCCTGGGCTACCGCGAATACGATCTGCTCAACGTCGACGGCGAAGACGTCCTGGAACTGCGCGAGGACAGCGGCCTCGGACTGCTGCGGGCAGCCGCGGACTCCCCGCACATCCAGCACCTCACCGATACCGGCCGTAAAAAGGCGCGGGAAAAGCGCGCCCTCGTCATCACCAAGGCCAACTCGCGGTCCACCGTGCACCGCTCGGCCTACCTGGACTACATCGGCATCAAAAGCTTCGACGCTGCGGGCAACGTCAACGGCGAGCGCCGCTTCATTGGCCTTTTTGCCACCAGCGCCTACGCCGGCTCCGTCCGCGACATCCCCATCGTCCGGGAAAAGGTGGATGCTGTCCTTCAGAACGCCGGCTTCCCGCCGGACTCGCACTCGGGCAAGGACCTGCTGGGAATCCTGGAAACCTACCCACGCGATGAGCTGTTCCAGATCGAAATCCCCGATTTGGCCGCAACTGCGCTTGGTATCCAGAAGTTGCAGGAACGGCGCCGTACCCGGCTGTTCCTGAGGCCCGACATCTACGGGCGTTTCATGTCCGCCGTCGTGTACCTGCCCCGGGACCGGTACACCACCAACGTCCGGCTTCGCATCGAACAAGAACTTCGGGAGACCTTCCAGGCAGTCTCGATCGACTACGAAGCCCGCATGACCGAATCGGCACTCGCGCGCCTGTTCTTCCGCATCCGGCTGCCCAAGGACGCCGACGTCAGCCATGTCAACAGTGACGAGCTGGAAAAGCGGCTGGTCCGGGCGGCAAGGTCCTGGAGCGAAGGCATCGCGGAGGTCCTGCGCGAGGGCCGGGACCCAGCCGAAGCCAAGGAACTGGCTGCCACCTGGGCCGAGGCGTTCCCTGCCAGCTACCGGGTGGACTATGAAGTAGAGGACGCCCTCGAAGACATCGCGCGGTTCGAAAAGTACGGGGCCGCCGCCGAGCGGAGTGCGGGGGCACGGCAGGACCGTCCCGGAGTCCACGTGTATCTTCCCGAAGGCGCCGGTGCAACACTGGAGGAAGACGCCCGGGTAAAGCTCTACATGCTGGAGCCCAAGAGCCTGAGCCAGATCCTGCCCTACTTCCACAACCTTGGCCTCGAGGTCCTGGACGAGCGGCCCTTTGAAATCGAAACAGCAGACCACCGGGACTTCTTCCTGTACGACCTGGGGCTGAAGTACCCGGCGGGAGTGGACCCCCTGTCGACGGGCGGGCTCCTTGCCGACTCCTTTGGCGCGGCCGTCACCGGTGCTGCGGAATCGGACAACTTTGACCGCCTGGTGTTGCGGGAAGGCCTGCAATGGCGGCAAATCACCATGCTTCGCGCCTACGCCCGGTACATGCGCCAGATGGGCAACAGCAGTTCCTTCGGCTTCATGGCGGACACGCTCCTGGCCAACGCGGATGTGACCCGGGGGCTGAGCGCCCTCTTCGCGGCCCGCTTCGATCCCTCCATCAGCGATGGTGAACGCGGTGAGGCCCAGGCTTCGGTGCGTCAGGAACTGGCAGCGTCCATCGAAAAAGTTGCCACTCTCGATGCCGACCGCGTGCTGCGCACCTTCGTCAACGTGATCGAGGCCACCCTCCGCACCAACTTTTACCAGAACAAGCCGCACCTGAGCTTCAAGCTGGATCCCGCCCACATTGAGGGGCTGCCGTTCCCGCGGCCCATGTTCGAAATCTGGGTTTACTCCCCGCGCGTCGAGGGTGTGCACCTGCGGTTCGGCAAGGTTGCCCGCGGCGGGCTCCGCTGGTCCGACAGGCGGGAGGATTTCCGCACGGAAGTCCTGGGCCTGGTCAAGGCGCAGACGGTCAAGAACGCCGTCATCGTGCCCACGGGAGCCAAGGGCGGCTTCTTCGCGAAGCAGCTTCCGGACCCCGCAACCGACCGCGCGGCCTGGATGGCCGAAGGCGTCGAAAGCTACAAGACGTTCATCCGCGGGTTGCTGGACCTTACTGACAACCTCCTTACCGAAGGCGACGGCGAACGGCTCGTGCCGCCGTCGAACGTTGTCCGGCATGACGACGACGACTCCTACCTTGTGGTCGCGGCGGACAAGGGAACGGCTACTTTCTCGGACATAGCCAACGGTCTGTCCGCGGAGTACGGCTTCTGGCTGGGGGACGCATTCGCCTCCGGCGGTTCCGTGGGCTACGACCACAAGGCCATGGGCATCACGGCGCGGGGCGCCTGGGAATCGGTGAAGCGCCACTTCAGCGAGCTGGACCTGGATACCCAGACCGAACCTTTCACCGTGGTTGGCGTGGGGGACATGTCCGGCGACGTGTTCGGCAACGGGATGCTGCTGTCCCGGCACATCCGCCTGCTGGCGGCATTTGACCACCGGCACATCTTCCTGGACCCCAACCCGGATGAGGCAGCCTCGTTCGCGGAGCGCCAGAGGCTGTTCGACCTGCCCCGGTCTTCCTGGGACGACTACGACAAGTCGCTGATCAGCGAAGGCGGCGGTGTCTTTGCCCGCCAGGCCAAGTCCATTCCCGTGTCGCCGCAGGTCCGGGCCGCGCTGGGGCTTCCGGCGGAAACCGCTGAGCTCAGCCCGCCGGAGCTCCTGCGCGCCATCCTGCTGGCGCCGGCTGACCTGCTCTACAACGGCGGAATCGGAACCTACGTCAAGGCGTCTTCCGAGTCGAACGCCTCCGTTGGCGATAAAGCAAACGATGCCATCCGGGTCAACGGCCGGGACCTGCGGGTCAAGGTAGTGGGCGAAGGCGGCAACCTGGGAATGACCCAGCGCGGCCGCATTGAAGCAGCGCTGCAGGGCGTCATCCTCAACACGGACGCCATCGACAACTCCGCCGGTGTGGACTGCTCCGACCATGAGGTCAACATCAAGATCTTCGTTGACCGGATGGTTGCCGCCGGCAAGCTGCCGGCGGGGGAGCGCGCAGACTTTCTGGCCTCCATGACCGATGAAGTGGGCCGCCTGGTTCTCGAAGACAACATCGACCAGAACATCCTGCTCCTGAACGACCGGACGCGCGTGGCGGAGTGGAGCCCAAGTTACGAGCGGCTCATGGACTGGCTGGAGAAGAGCGCCGACCTTAAGCGCGACCTTGAGGCGCTGCCCACGACGGAAACGCTGCGGGATCGGCTGCAGCAGGGTCAGGGACTGACGTCTCCGGAGCTGTCAGTACTGGCCGCCTATGCGAAGATCGAGCTGGCGTCGGCCCTGCGGGACAGCGACCTCGCCGATGACCCCTGGTTCCGTGACACCCTGCGGTCCTACTTCCCGCACCAGCTGCGTGAACGTTTCGACGCCGAACTGGACACGCATCCGCTGCGCCGCGAAATCATTGCCACGGTGGTGGCCAACGACATGATCAACCTGGGCGGCATTACGTTTGCCTTCCGGGTGATGGAGGAAACGTCCGCCAGCGAAGTTGCCGTGGCCAAGGCGTTTGTGGCGCTGCGCGAGGTGTATGAACTGGACGCGATGGTGGGGGAGCTGAACAGCCTGCCTGCCTCGTTCCCCACGGAGCACTGGAGCACAGTGCACCTGGACATCCGTCGGCTCCTGGACCGGGCAGTCCGCTGGCTGCTCAGCCAGGAAAGTGTTTCACGCCCCATTGCCGAGGTGGTGGCAGAGTTCAAGCCGCTGATGGATCCCATGCGGGCCCGGCTGCTGGACTACCTCCGCGGCGACGACCGCGATCGTGTGGCGGCGTGGCTGGCGAAGGGCCGCGAGTGGGAACTCCCGGAAGGCCTTGCGCTGCGCTGGGCCGAGCTGTTCGAGAGCTTCGTGCTGCTGGACATCGCCAAGATCGCCCGCTCCCGGAAGGACCGTGTAGAGGAGATTGCGGCCGTTTACTACACCGTGTTCAACCGGTTCCACGCGGACTCGCTGCTTGAACGGATCAGCAGCCTTCCCCGGCAGGACCGGTGGCAGGCGCTGGCACGGGCAGCGTTGCGCGATGACCTGTACTCAACGGTGTCGGACATGACGACGGCGGTGCTGGACGCAACGTCCGCCACCGGGTCGCCGGACGCGCGGCTCAAGGACTGGGAGGCTCAGAATGCCGAGCAGCTGGGCCGGGCAAAGAGCATGTTCGATGAGGTGAACGCACTGGAGGCCGACGACATGGCCTCACTGTCGGTAGCATTGAGGCTCTTGAGGTCAATCGTCCGGCGCTAGGAAGCAGGCGCCGTAACTGGAGGTGCAGTGGCAATCTTTACGGACCCCATCAGGGAGCACGCTGATTTCGGGCCGGGCGATGCCGAATGGCTGCACCTCCTGGTGGGGGACTGGCAGATGGTTGCGGACCTTGCGTTCGCCGACCTGGCGCTGTGGTTCCCCCACCCGGAGCTTGGCTACATTGCCCTGGCCCACGTGCGTCCTTCCACCACGCACACGGCATTCCACAGTGACTTCGTGGGTGAGGGCATCCGCTCCGACCTGCAGCCGCTCGTGGACAAGGCATGGAACAGCAGGTCCATCGAGCGCTCCAGCGAGACGAACTGGAACAGTGAGATGGCCCTGCGGGTCGAGGCTGTCCCCATGGTGCGCAACGGGCGGACACTTGCAGTTGTTACCACCCACATGGACCTCTCCAGTTCACGGATGCCGTCCCGGCTTGAGTTGACGTACCGGCAGTGCGCCTACGATCTCCTGAGGATGGGCACCCTGGGCTTGTGGCCGGACTTTGCCTCGCCCACGGGCTCCCGGCGGGGCGCTCCCCGTGTGGGCGACGGGCTGATCAGGCTGGATGCCGACGGGGTGGTGCAGTACGCGAGCCCGAACGGAGTTTCAGCCTTCCGCCGGCTGGGCGACGGGGAGTCCCTGGAGGGGCGTTCGCTCGCTGAAGTCACCGCCGGCCTGCTCAAGGACCGACGGCTGGTCGATGAGACCCTGCCGCTTGTAGTCACCGGCCGCATGCCCTGGCGCAGCGAGATTGAGTCCAGGGGAGTAAGCCTGTCCCTGCGTGCCATCCCGCTCCGGGATGAGCAGCAGCGGTTCGGCGCGCTGGTCCTCTGCCGCGACGTCTCAGAGCTGCGCCGCCGTGAAATGGAGCTGGTGACCAAGGACGCCACCATCCGCGAAATCCACCACCGGGTCAAGAACAATTTGCAGACGGTGGCTGCCCTGCTGCGGATGCAGTCCCGGCGCATGGTGAGCGATGAAGCAAAGCAGGGCCTGGAGCAGGCCATGCGCCGCGTGGCCACCATCGCACTGGTCCATGAGACGTTGTCGCAGGGGCTGACGCAGAGCGTCGATTTCGACGAACTGATCGGCCGCCAGTTCCGGCTGTCCGCGGAAGTGGCTTCCCCTTCACAGCAGGTCAGGACCGAACGCTCCGGCAGCTTCGGGGAGCTCCCCAGCGATCTCGCCACCCCGCTTGCCCTGGTGATCAACGAACTGGTGACCAATGCTGTGGAGCACGGCCTTGAGGGGAGGGCCGGCACCGTCTGGCTGGTTGCCGACCGGTCCGAAGCGGAGGACGGCGAAGAGCTGACCGTAACCATTGCCGATGACGGCGTGGGCCTTCCGCAGACCCCGCATGTGGAGGGCCTTGGCCTGCAGATTGTGCGGACGCTCGTCACGAGCGAGCTCGGCGGCACCATCACGTGGGAGCGCCGCGAGGGCGGCGGGACCGAAGTCAAGATCCGGCTCAGCCTGGCCGGGAAGTAGGAGGTGTGCTCCGGCCAGTGGTTTACCTGGCCGCGGGCTTGAGCTGACAGAGGCCCCGTGACAATCCGGAATGGATGTGTCACAGGGCCTCTTTATGCCGGTTGCGTCGTCCTGTGCCGGCTTGCCGGCGCCGGGCTCCTAGGAGGCGCGGCGTGCGCGGGCGGCGCGCCGCTTCAGGGCGCGGCGCTCGTCTTCGCTCATGCCACCCCAGACTCCGGCGTCCTGGCCGGACTCAAGGGCCCACTGCAGGCAGGTGTCGACAACGGGGCACCGGCGGCAGACGCTCTTTGCTTCCTCGATCTGCAGGAGGGCCGGTCCTGTATTCCCGACGGGGAAGAACAGTTCCGGGTCCTTGTCGAGGCACGCTGCGCGGTTACGCCAATCCATGCTGATCAGTTGCTCCATTTCTGGGAAGTGCCTTTGTGAAATTATTCACTAGTGGCTACAAAGGAAAAGGGCCCTCTGGGCCCCCTTGGTCATCTGCATCAAGCCTGTCATGTTAACGCTGTGTAAACAAGGGGTAATAACGCCTGATATCCCGTGAAACCTGAGCGATGCATCACAGTGGCGGCTCCGGCCCTCACCAGTGTCCGACTATGTCCGGTAGGGTGCCAGTGTGTCAAGACCCCCGGTAGACCCAGCAGGTACCCCATCCTTTTCCGACCAACCCGGCGGCGTCCCCGACCGCCGGACCAACGGGCGGCCGGACCCGGTGCCCGCAGCCGCTAAAGTCGTTGCCGTCGTTGCGGCTGCCGAGGCCACTGCCCTCCTGGCGGCGGCAGGCTGGTATGCCTACGAGTTGTTCAGCGGCAGCCCGGTCCTGTCCTTCTGGGGTGCGGTCTTCACTTTGGGACTCCTGCTGGCTTTTTCGGCGTGGCTGTACGCAGTGGCAGTCTTCCTCCACCGGGGCTACCGGTGGACCAGGGCGGCTGCGCTGGTCGCCCAGCTATTCGTCCTCACGATCGGGGTGCCCACGATGACCAGCGGCCTGGTCCTGGCCGGCCTGGCGATGCTGATCCCCGCCGTCACCGCCATTGTTCTCCTGTTTACCAACAAGGTTGTCAGCCATGCCTCGCGCACAGGGAGTGCACCGCCGGCCCTCTGAGGCTGGACCGTCCCCGATTCGTGGCTGACCCTGTGCGCTTCCTGGGCCGCGGGCCGGTCACCCACCTGCTCCAGCCCACGCCACCTGGAGGGGGACGGCGCGGCCCCCGGTGATGAGGGCAGCACGTCCCGGTGGGGGATTGGACTCGACGTCGAACCGTATCCCGAAAAGGTCGCCGTCAGCGATCGAACGCGGGCCTAGCAGTATCCCGACGCCGGATGACCTTGCATTCATGAGGAGCGGGACACGATGGAGAAGCGCAGGACTGTAACCAGCGGTTACCACCAGGGAATGGCCGAGGGCATGTAGTTGGCCCACGTCCCGCAGTGCCGAAGGGGCGAGCTGGTCGATGTCGTCAACCAGCAGCAGTGCCTCCCGCGGCAAAGAACCACTCCCCGCCTGCAGGAGCATATCTGCCCAAAAACCCTCCGCGTCCTGGGGCGGCCCTTCATGTGCGCACCACAGTTGGCCGGCGTTGAGTTCCTCCAACGCGCGCAGGGTATTGCTCTTGCCGCTTCCGGGGTTGCCAAGCACGGCAACTAGCCCGCTGGCCGGAATGCGGAAGGACGCCGCGGCGAGCTCATCCCCGGCCACTCCGAGGAGGACATCCCGTTGCCTCACGGGGGTTGTGGGCCGCCCCAGCTGATGACCGGCGGTGGCCGGTTCCCGGCCTGGCTGGGCGTCGGCTGATGGACCCAGCCGGAGTGCCGGTGCCGCCACTGCTGCCACCTCCATCACGGTGATGTGCTCGGGGAGGGGTTCCAGCCGGAATGGCCGCAGCGAGGCACCCGGATATCCCGCGCCGCTTTTGCCCAGGACACTCGGCGCCGGGCTCCGGTAGAACTGGCAGACAGCCGGACCGCCGTTGGAAACCGGGCCGAAGGCAACAGCCCTCCCTTCAATGGCGGGTACCGAGGGCATTCGCGGCCACATGGCACGGCCCTCCTCGGTGGAACCAGCCGGAAAATAGAATCGATTGGGAACGGCGCCGAAGAACCTGGCAGTGACAAGCTCCCGCTCCCCGGAGAGCAGCAGCGTTATCCCTGCCTGGGCGCCGTCACGGACCAGGTCATGGACCAGGTCCTCAGCCCATGCCAGCGGTCCCGCACGCAAAGCCGACACCCAGGACCCCCAGCCGGAGACGACGACAACAAGAGGCACCTTCCCGGAGGCTGGCTGGCTCCGCCGCTGACCCAGCTCCCGGACAAGCCGCTCCAGAATCCGAACTCCACGCCGCAGATCATCCAGTCCGGCCAGTGCTCCCACCCGGCCCGCACTGGCCAGTGCGAGGAAACCTCCCGTGGCGTCCAGTATGTAAAAGTGGGATTCACTGCCATGGGTCGACAATGTGTGGACAGCCAGCTCCAAGGCCGCCCCGGCACCGGACGCAGGGTTGCCGATAAATGCTGCGTGGCTGTGGCGGGCAGGACTCCACGCCAGGGCTTCCACCCGTTGCTGTTCGGGCACGTCCATGAGGCCGAGGCGGACTTCACCCGACAAGTTGACGGGTTCCAGCGGCCGCGAACCGGGAACGGCAGAGCAGGGGGACTGACCACCGGAGGCGGGTACTTCCAGATCCGCCGGCAGCGGAGGGGCGACAGGCCTCCTCGGGACCTGCTTCTCCTGCTGGGTGCAGAGGTTCCGCACCATGGCCGCCAAGGGTTCCACAGCCTCCGCCGGAGTTGGCACAGAGGCTGGCGCCTTACCGGGCCCGGTAACCTGGCCCGCCAGAAAATCGATCGTCCGGTGGACAACCACGGGACATGAGTCACCTCCCGCCGCCACGGCCAGTGACGCACCCTGGAACTCCTCGGCGGCCTCCGTCCCACGGGCCAGGAACGCCCGGCCAGGTGCGTCCACACTGATGGCCGCAGCGCTCCTGCAATTGACCACATCAACCGACTCCATGTCGGATTGCACACGAAGTGCGATGCTGGAAGTAACGTTGGCGCGGATGTCCGCTGTCAGCGCTCCCTGCGGCCTCTGCGTTGCCATGATCAGGTGGATCCCCAAGGAACGCCCGATGGACGCTATGCGCAGCAACTCACGAAGCACCTCCGGCGCATCCTCCACCAGCATCCTGAACTCGTCGATGACAATGACCAGGTGGGGGAGCACAAAGTCCTCCGCCGCCTTGGTGGAGCGGTACGCGGAAAGGTCCGGGACCCGGGCCGCAGCAAGGCATTGCTCCCGGAGTTGCAGTTCGGCCCGGAGCGAGGTCAGTGTCCGTTCCATTTCGGAGCTGGAAAGGTCGGTCTGCAATCCCACACAGTGGACGAGGTCACTCAGCGGACCAAGCCCCGAACCGCCCTTGAAATCGATCAGGAAGAAGTTGACCCGCTCGGGCGGATAGCTGAGGGCCAGTGCGAGCGTAAGGCTGCGGAGCAGTTCCGATTTCCCGGAGCCTGTGGTGCCCGCCACCAGCAGGTGGGGCCCGTCGTGGTGCAGATCCACGGTCTTGGTTCCTGCCGCACCGAGGCCCAAGGGTACGGCCAGCCCGTCCTTTTGCCCGCTGGAGCCCCAACGGTCGGCTGTGGCTGCAGGCGTCAACGGCAGGATCTCGCCGAGGCTGCAGGTGGCGGGAACGGATCCCGCTTCCATCGTGCCTTGCCGCGGAGCGCCTGCCATGCTCCGGCAGAAACCGCTGAAGACATCCTCCGGCACCAGATCGGGAACAAAGAAGGTCTCGCAAGAATCCTCGAGGAGGACAGACCTGCGCTCGGAAAGAAAGACGTCCGGTGTGGGCCATTCCCCCTCTTCCGGCCGGAAGTGGAGTACCTGCCATCCGTGTCGAATCGCTGCGTCCCGTATTGAGTTATCAGCCGCCCCTTCAGCGCTTTCCCCTCGAATCAGCAGGACGGCGCGCTCGCAGCCGTGCGGATGACCGCTGGTCACCACACTGAGGGCTGCCTGTGGTGTGGCAGCGAGAGTCACCCTGGGCAGATACCGGGCGGCGAGTGGCAGGCTTCCCGGCTTCCCATGAACCAGCACGTGAGTTGCGCCTGCGCGCGGATACCCACCCAGCTGCATGAGTATGGACCGGATGGCGCCGTCAGTGGCGGACCGCGGACCGCCAATGGTGGTGAGTCCGCGGTCCGGGTCCAGGACCAGGGGGACCGCCCCTGCCGGTGGAACCGCGGGACCGGCGCCTGCCGGTTCAATCCGGACGTTGGCCGCCTGCTCTGCCTGGCCCAGCCGCAACCAGACGCCTTCGCCGGAGCCGGGACCGGACGTCTCCTTGCCCCGTGGTGCTGTCAAGGCGACGAGGGACAGGGGCGGTGCACTCCGCCGTCGTCGTTCCCTGTCTTCCTTCACCGCGGACTGCAGGGCAGCGGACAGGTCCCGTCTCTGCCGCCGTCCGCTGGCAGCAGGAACGAGGACGGCGCATGCGGAAGCGGCGGAGAAGGCAAGGAACATCCACATCCCCGTGAGTACGGCCAGCAGCACCCCGGCTGCCAGTGGGAGAACCGCGGTGAGAACGAGTGCTGCCCGGTTTCCGGCGTCAACGCGGGCGGGTACGACAATGGGCTCCGTCACGGACTGGCCGGCGTCAGCAAGTGCCCGCCCTGGCGGGTCTGCAAATATCAGCGACAGGGTCGATTGCCCACATCTGATGCTGGAATCCGTGGAGATGACCTTGGTCCGGATCCTTTCGCCGTCAACATAGGTGCCGTTGGCACTGTCCAAATCGATCAACAGGATGTCGGTGTCCGTGACCACAACCCGCGCGTGTTCACGCGACAACTCCGGGTCCGCGATGACTATCCGCGTTCCGCTTCGGCCGATGCTGTATCTGCCGCGCCGCAACGGAACGACCGTCCCCGCGGCGGCGCCGCTGTCGACGGCAAGAGCCAGGGGAGCCGCGGCTTCAGGGGACGGCCGGCGCCGCGGCCGCCGGGTTGACGGGACGGGGCCGCCGTCGACAAGGATCGCGGCCTCTATTAGCGGGGGTACTCCGAAGGCCACGCAACGCAGGTCCTCCCCATCTACGGTGACGGCGCCCGTACGGAACTTCCGGACCAGCTGCTCGTGGATCATCTCGCCTGGCGTGCCGGCCGGGGCGCTAATGGACAGTTCCACGGGCGGCTGGTCCTGTGATGATCCCGGGCCGCCAACCAGTGTGCAGTTGAGTGTCATCGCTTGGGATCCTTCGTGCATGTAGCCACACGCTAGCCAGGGCGCGCCGCGCCCGGCAGGCGTTTCACGGCCTATGTGGATAAACGTGTGGTTTCCGGCCTCCCCGGAAGGCGGCAGCCCGGTTAGGATCACTACACCCTGGACCGGGCCAGGCGGTCCGACAGCAGCGAAGGAGTCCCTTTTGAACACGATCGCTGACAGTGCGGACGTCGACGCCGGAGCCCGCATAGGCGCAGGCAGCAAGGTGTGGCACCTTGCCCAGATCAGGGAGGCAGCGCGCCTGGGGGAGAACTGCGTTGTCGGCCGCGGCGCCTACATTGGCCCTGGCGTGGTCCTGGGGGAGAACTGCAAGGTCCAGAACTACGCACTGGTGTACGAGCCGGCAGTTTTGGAGGCGGGAGTGTTCATCGGCCCGGCGGTGGTCCTGACCAACGACGTCTTTCCCCGTGCGGTGACACCGGAGGGCAGCCTGAAGACGGAGGATGACTGGGACAAAGTGGGCGTCACCATCCGGCAGGGAGCAGCCATCGGCGCCCGCGCCGTCTGCATAGCACCCGTGACGGTCGGTGCGTGGGCCATGGTGGCGGCAGGCGCCGTCGTCACCAAGGACGTGCCGGACTTTGCCCTGATGGCGGGAGTCCCCGCGCGACGAATCGGATGGGTCGGGAAGGCGGGCAAGCCTCTCCTGCAGGAGGGCAGGCAGTGGATCTGCCCGGAAACGGGGGACACCTACCTGGAGGGCGGCGGAGTGCTGCGCCCTGCCTGAAACGACGTGTGCACCAGCTCACAGCGGGCAGGCTGATTCGACGGGCCCTGCGGTCCCTCGGGTAGGCTGGAGCAGCAGACAATGCACGCCTTTGCGCTGCCCGCATTCGAACCAGGAGATTTTGTGACCGCTGACCTCGTCATCGTAGGGTCCGGCTTTTTTGGCCTGACAATCGCAGAACAGGCCGCCACCGAGCTCGGCCTGAAGGTCGTCGTCATCGACCGCCGTCACCACATCGGAGGCAACGCGTACAGCGAAAAGGAAGAACAGACCGGGATCGAGATCCACCGGTATGGTGCCCACCTTTTCCACACCTCCAACGAACGCGTGTGGGAGTACGTCAACAGGTTCACCACCTTCACCGACTACGTGCACAAGGTCTACGGCGTCCATAAAGGCGAGGTCTATTCGCTGCCGATCAACCTGGCCACGATCAACCAGTTCTTCCGCGCCAACCTCACACCGGGCCAGGCACGGGACCTCATCCAGGAGCAGGCCGGCGAGCTGGCGGGAACCGACCCCCAGAACCTGAACGACAAGGGCATCCAGCTGATCGGCCGCCCACTGTACGAGGCTTTCATCAAGCACTACACCGGCAAGCAGTGGCAGACGGATCCCAAGGACCTGCCGGCCGGCATCATCTCCCGGCTGCCCGTGCGCTACAACTACGACAACCGGTACTTCAACGACAAGTACGAGGGGCTGCCCACCAACGGCTACACCGCCTGGATCGAGAAGATGGCGGAGCACCCCAACATCGAGGTGCGGCTCAACACCGACTTCTTCGATGAGTCCCACGAGTACAGCAAGAACATAGTGGTGGGCAACATCCCCGTTGTTTACACCGGCCCGGTTGACCGCTACTTCGACTACGCCGAGGGCGACTTGTCCTGGCGCACCATCGACTTCGAAGAAGAAGTCCTTGAGGTGGGCGACTTCCAGGGCACGTCCGTTGTGAACTACAACGACGACGACGTCCCCTACACCCGCATCATCGAACCCCGCCACTTCCACCCTGAGCGCGACTACCAGAGTGAGAAGACTGTCATCATGCGCGAGTTCTCGCGCTTTGCGGAGAAGGGCGACGAGCCCTACTACCCGGTCAACACCTCGGCGGACAGGGACCGGCTGCTCAAGTACCGCGACCTCGCCAACGCGGAGAAGGATGTCCTGTTTGGCGGCCGCCTCGGCACCTACAAGTACCTGGACATGCACATGGCCATCGGGTCCGCGCTGAGCATGTTCGACAACAAGATCAGGCCGCACTTCGAAAGCGGCGTGAAGCTGGAAAGCGGAGGCGTGGACGCATGAGCGGTTCGCCGGGCTGGGCGACACTCCAGCGGGTGATATTCCCGCCGGAATCCGGAGTCGACACGATGTCGCTCTATGCGGACCCCGGCCCGGCAACAGGGATACGTTTCCGGGAAAGCGATGAGTCGGCCCGGAATCCCAAACGGGCAGAGGACAAGCTGCAACTTGTGGGATCCAGCCAGCGGGAGGTGCACTTCGACGACCTGCTGTCCCGGTTCTCCCTCCGCGTGCGTTCAGGGGAGCAAATCTCGCTGGGAACGTATTTCAACGCGTTTCCCGCCAGCTACTGGCGGAGGTGGACACACCTGCGCGAGGTTCGCCTGGTGGTCGAGACGTCCGGCCACGGATCCATCACCGTCTACAAATCGAACGCGCGCGGCACCATTCAACGCGTGGATGGCACGAGGGTCGAGGGCGACTCACGAACAGAGTTCAATCTTTCCATCAAACCCTTTGGCGACGGCGGGTGGTATTGGTTCGACCTGGCCTCAAGCCGGGGTGACCTTATCCTCGGTGAGGCCCGCTGGGAAGGGGCTCCCGCAGAGCGCCCCCTTGAAACAGCGACCATTCAGATCACCACAATGAACAAGCCGGACTTCTGCCTTGCCAACGTCCGTGCACTGGCAGAACACCCGGAAGCGCTCGAGGTGGCCCGGGAAGTACTTATAGTTGACCAGGGCACCGTAAAGGTGGCTGACCAACCCGGCTTCGCTGAAGTCGCAGCCAGCATCGGCCCCAAGCTTCGAGTGATCGACCAGGCGAACCTGGGTGGTTCCGGAGGGTTCGCCCGCGGAATGTATGAAGCTGTTGAAAACGGCAGCGATTACGTTCTGCTCCTTGACGACGACGTTGTGATGGAGCCGGAAAGCATCCTGCGAATGATGGCGTTCTCCGGCCGCTGCCGTAAGCCCACCATCGTCGGCGGCCACATGTTCGACCTGTACAGCCGCAGCACGCTGTATTCAATGGGCGAAACGATTGATTCCCGGCGGTTTTCACCCAGCCAGCCACACCAGGACATGCAGATGCGGCACGACTTCAGTGTGTCGAACCTCCGGCAGACGCCGTGGCTGCACAGGCGCGTCGACGTCGACTACAACGGTTGGTGGATGTGCCTGATACCCACTTCCGTCATACGCGACATCGGCCTTCCGCTGCCTTTGTTCATCAAATGGGACGACTCGGAGTACGGGCTGCGCGCCCGGGCCGCCGGCTACCGGACCGTATCGTTGCCCGGCGCAGCGCTCTGGCATATCTCATGGATTGACAAAGACGACCTGGTTGGCTGGCAGGCATATTTCCATAACCGGAACCGCCTGATAACCGCCCTCCTCCACAGCCCCCAACCGAAGGGCGGCTCCGTATTGCGGGAATCTTTCCAGGAAGACGTAAAGCACCTCGTCTCGCTGCAGTACTTCACGGTGCAGAACCGGCTGACGGCGAGGTCGGACCTGATGACCGGTCCCTCCCACCTGCATCCGTCCCTCGCCACCAAGCTGGCCAGCATCAACAAGATGCGGGACTCTTTCCCCGATGCACAGCTGCGTGAAGACATTGACGATTTTCCTGCACCTTCCCTCGGGACAGGACTTTCGGGGCAGGCCGACAGCCAGATGCCCGCGAAGAAGGACATGGTCAAGTGGGGCCTGACGACAGTGGCCCGGCAGTTGCTTAAGCAGCCATCCCCGGCTTCGCTCGAACGCCCGCAGGGTTACCTTGCCCACGTCGACAACAGGTGGTTCCGTACGGCGCAGTTTGATTCCGTCGTAGTATCCAACGCCGAGGGAACAGCCGCCTCCTGGTATAAACGCGACCCAAAAAAGCTGAAAGCCATGCTGGGCCAGTCCGCTCTTCAGCACGCGGCGCTCTATAAAAACTGGGACGCCTTGGCGGCGGACTACCGCGCAGCGCTTGCGGACCTGGTATCCATGGAGGCGTGGCGGAAAACCTTCCACGGGGACGGGTAGCTGCACTTAAACAACGAAACGGCTGCCGGATTCACATCCGGCAGCCGTTTCGCGTTCCAGGTGGGGCTTAGGCCCGCTCCCCGGCGGATACTGCATGTGCACGCGGCAGGCTGGACCCTGCAGGTTTCACCGTGAGCAGGCGGTACAGGCACACGGCACCGGCTGCCAGAAGTGCGATGTAAATGACGGCGAGGCCCTGCCAGGTCAGCGGCGGCTGCCAGCGGGGATCAAACATTTCAGTCCAGTTGACGTGGTCCTGAATGCCGATGGTGTACCGCCGCAGTCCCTCCAGGAAGATGTACGTGTGGGCGAGGACGCCCAGGACCAGGCCCCAGCGGATCATGGACTTGGTCCACGGTGTGATGCGGAACTGGCGGAACCGCGTGGTTACCCCGGCTGCCAGGATCAAGGTCACCACCATGGCGAGTGCGTAGCGGCCCTGCCAGATCCAGCCGAGCTTCTCACTCGAACTTGCCTGGAGCGCGGTGGGCACGGCGATGACTGTGACCGTGAGCAGGGCCATGACCCAGCGGCCGCGCACGGGGCGGGCTGTGTAGGCGAGAAACAGCAGGGCGCCGAATCCGAGTACCCAGGTGTAAAGGGTGCCCGGCGGGGGCATGGTGTCGATCCAGCCGAGGACACCGACGTACTCGACCATGAAGAACACCGTCTTATCCAGCATGGCGACGGCCGCATCTTCTGCCCGCATCGGTGCGCCCGCAAGAAGGCTGTCAAAGCTCCTGGCGGCGAAGACCCACCACAGAGCGAACACGCACGACAACGCAATGATGCCCATGGCGATCTGGAAGCCGCGCTGGGCCAGGGTCTTCATAAGCGTCCCGAAGCCGTAGCACAGCACGGCTGCGATCGCAGCAAGCGCCAGCCACAGCAGAGAAAGCGGACGGGTGTGCGCCAGGAGCGATGCGGACAGGGTAAGGAGAACCAGCGGGAGCCGTTGCAGTGATGTCCTGCCGGCCACCTGTTCAAAGACGGCGCACAGGCTGAGGAAGACGGCGCCAGTGGTTGCTATTTCCAGAGCATTGGGGTTAATGGAACCGGAGAGGAAGAACACCGCCGGCGTCAGGGCAACAGCGGCGGCGATGACGGGCCGCCTGAAGTGGCGAAGCGAGAAGGCGGCCGTGAAGATTGCTGCCAGGAAGAATCCGACGAGCCAGCTGCTGATGATTCTCATGGCGTAGATTGCCGGCTCACCACTGAGGCCCCGGCTTCCCATGCCGACGATCGCGTAATAGACAGGATTGTAGTTTCCGGCGGACGTCTTTCCTGCGGTCCAGCCGCGGTCCGTTGCGTCAACCGGCTTGGCGCAGTCCGCGGTGATGTTCGAGTGCTGGGCAAAGCAACTGCGGACATTCAGGTTCGCAATGTATCCCGGGACCTGGACAACCAACGGATCGCCCTGCACTCCCGATCCCGTACCCATAAGTTGCCCCCTGGCCACCGCAGCGGCCTTGATGGCGTGCGCGGGTTCGTCAGGGACGGACATCAGGGGGGACGCGAAGCTCCAGACGCTGCCAATGGAGCCGAAAATCAGCCAAGCAACGATAAGGACCCGGAGGGGCGACGGCGGGAGGCGGCGCGGGCCGGCAGTCCTGATTTTGGGCATGGGCAAGGAGCGAGTGGAATACGGCATGATAGCTTTAAGGATACTTGGAGGCGGGCTGTGCAGAGGCTGAACACTCCGCAACCATGAGAGGATCACCCACCCATGCCAACACCGCCGTCAGGCACGTCTTCATCACCGGAAACCCCCGTCGAAGCTGCTCCAGCTGTTCCGGGAATGGTGATGGGGCTTTACCGGCACCCGGTGGTCAGGTTCCTGCTTGTTGGCGGCGTTTCGTTTGCCCTGGACCTCGGGCTGTTGGCCATCCTCCACGAAATTTTCGATGTCCCGCTGTGGATAGCGACTCCCATCGCGTTTATCGTGAGCCTGGTCTTCAACTTCCTCCTGCAGCGCCTGTTCACGTTCCGCGCCAACAACAGTGGCAGCATCAGCGCGCTGAAGTACATCCTGCTGGTCATCGTCAACATCGTGATCAGCGATCTCATCGTCACTGGGTTTGACGCCGTCGGCTGGACCTACGTCATCGGCAAGACAGCTGCCACCATCCTTACGACGGCGTGGAATTACTTCCTGTACCGGCACTGGATTTTCCGGCGTTCACCGGAAGAGATCCGCTCATAAGGCAACGCGGGTGGTGCGCTTCAGGCTTCCACCCACGCCCGCCGGCCCGACTATTCCGCCGGGCTTAACCACTCTGTAGAGGACCGGCTGGCTGGACGCCTGCCCCCGCCTCAGTCCGGCCGCCCGCAAGACTGCCTGCCCGCCGTTCGATGCCGGGCAGGCTGTCTGCAGGGTACTCCGTTGACAACGGGCGGCCCGGGGGTGCCCCGAAGGTAAAGTCCCTGGGACCCGCCGGGTGGCCCCGGGTCAGTCTATTTTCCCTGCCGCAGTCTCTCGCCAGCGCTCATCTGCGCTTCAGCCGCAGCAGGTGCAGGCTCCCGACCAACGACTTCTTGCGTTGTATCTGCCGCCCGGCCTGAGTTGTGTTGGGCTCTGCCCTTCCGGGACAAAGTTCCCTTCACCAGGGGACTTCCTGGGTGGAGGTACCGGAAGAGGAGCAGGGCTCCCACCGCCGTCACGAGCAGGTACAGGACGGTCAGAGGCAGCCAGCCCAGGGGCGGCTGCCAGTGCGGTGACGAAAACAGTGTTTGCCAGTTGGCTATTTCGCTGATGCCGACGACGTAGCGGCGCAGAACATAGACAAAGGCGAGCGTGTGGCACGCAACGATGAGCCAAAAGAAGACCCTGGAAATGCGCAATGCCAGGGGGCCGCCGGGAAACCGCAGCTTCCGCAGGCCAAGGCCCACGCTGATAAACAGAACTACCACCAAGGGAAGCGTGTAGCGGCCCTGCCAGATGAATCCCATCCCGCGCCACAACGCGGTTTGCAGGAGCGCCGGGACCAGGTACAGCATGGCCAGCGCCACCCAGTAACCCGTCCAGTTCCGCAGCGGGCGGACGCAGAAGGGGACCACGAGCCCTGCAATCATGAGGCCGCCCCACACAAGGGCAACCAGTTCGGGGACCGGCGTGTCCAGCCAGCCCATGGTTCCGATGTATTGCGGGAAGAAGTCGTAGGTCTGGTCAAGCATGATCATGAAGCCCCTGTAGAGGGGAGCGTCGGGGTGCGGGCTGGCAATACCCTCAGGAGCAACTCCGACGTTGGCGGGGCCGTTCGCCGCGATGTACATCCACAGCAGGCCCAGCAGGGCCCCCGGAACTGCCAGTGCTACGGCGGTAAGGACCCGCCGGTCGCTGAAGACGGTTACGACCCTGCGGAGCCGGAAGGAGCAAACCCCTACGACGAGGGCGCACAGCAGCCACACCAGCGATATTTGCCGGGCATTGGCCAGCACCACCGTCGCGGCCGCGACGGTGGCCAGGGCGGGCAGGACACGCTTGGTGCCCCGTCGGTTGTCAAGGACGACGACGAAACCTGAGAAGGCAGCCATTGTGGCGGCAATCTCCAACGAGTTGGGGTTGATGCCTCCGCCGAGGAACAGAACCATGGGCGTCATTGCAAGGGCTGCGACAAGGACGGCGTACTTTGGCCGCCTCAGCTCAGTCAAGGCTGTGAACCCAGCGGCGAAGAACACGGCGCACAGGAGCGCGCTGACCAGGCGCATGCCATAGATTGCGGGGGCGCCGGACATGAACAGGGTGGGAAGCCCTACTATCCAGTAGTACATCGGGTTGTAGGAGCCTGCGGATGTGACACCGATGTTCGTGAACGTATCGTCCACGTAGATGGGCGCTGCGCAGTCGGCTGCCTGCGCCCTGTTGAACTTGTAGCAGCTCTGGGCATGGAGACTGGCGATGTAGTTGGGAACGCGGACGTGGACGCCATGGCCAAATGATGTGCCGTCCTCAACCAGGACCTGGCCCCGGACCACGGCTGCCGCTTTGATGGTGTGGGCCGGTTCGTCGGGGACGCCCATTAAGGGTGTTGCCAGGGACCACAGGCCAAACAGCAGGAAGAAGATCCCAGTCAGGAGCGCGAAGGTGGGAAAGGGCCGGGGAAGGGAACGCGCGCGAACACTTCTTAGGAATAAACTCACTGTCCGTCTCCAATTGCATTGACGAGGGCGCGCCCTTCGTTCACCGCCTTCTTGCTTGGCGACATGACGAAGGCGAATGCGTTCGCGTTCTTTTGTGCTTCTTCGCTGAGTGCGCTTTCAGCGAATGAGCGGGCCAGCCGGCCCATATGGTCGTCGGTGTACTCCCTGCACATGTACATGTAGATAACGGTGCCCAGGCCATAACCCGAGCGCCCATCGAGTGCTTGGGTGACTGCACTTGATGACGCGGCTACGTTACCGGTGGACACGGCGTCGACCACTGAGGATGCCTGGAGCCGCCGGGGCTTGCCGTCGAAGACGAGCTGGGCAGCGACAAACCTGTTTCCGATGATGCTTCCATCAAGGATTGACAGGCCTCCGTTGGTGTCGTCCAGCTTGTTCGCGAGATCCAAAGGGGGAGACTGGACTTGACCTTTGACGCTGCCCGGCCACCTGTCTTCGGCGGGCGCGTTCCAGTCAGTTCCCGCGTCCTTGAGGTAGGAATTCACCGGGCGGACAGTATCCGAGGGCCCCTCCTGTACCAGAACCGTGATGGCTACGTCCGGAAGGGTAGTCTCCGGATTCAGTGCCGCTACTTTGGGGTCGTTCCAGCGAGTGATGCCCCCCTGCAGGATCTGTGCAAGGGTTTTGGCGTCCAGGATGAGGTCGTTGACGCCCTTGAGCTTGACGGCTACGCCCACGGGCAGGACACCGGCAGCCAGGGACATGGCACCCTTGGATGTGCACATTCCCCGGACCGCGGAAGCCTCGGTTTCCGGGAGTGGGGCGGAACCAACAGCGAACTGTGACTGCCCGTCCTGGAACGCTTTCAGGCCTGCCGCAGACCCGTCGGGGGAGTAGCTGACGTAGGTTCCCTTCACGGAGCTGCCCCATGCGAGGCCCCACGCGCTGACAGCTCCCTGGCCGGCATTGCTTCCAATTCCGGTCAGGGCACCCTCGATTGTCCCCGGCGGCATGGTTGCGCATGCGGACAGGGGCAGGAGTGCGGACAGCACAACAGCGGCGCCGATTTTAGTTCGTCGAGAAACGGGAATCACCTATCCAGCCTAGTGGTCCAGCACTGCAAGTATGGGACACGGGCGGCGCCGCACCGGTGCAGGCCACGCTCATCCACAACTGGAAATCCGGTATAGCCGTGCGTCCGGGCCTTGCGAATCCACCAGGGTCACTCCGTTTCCCGGCGCAAGGTTGGTCAACGCCGGGTACTTTTCGGACCCTGGCAGGTCGATCAGGTAACGGGGCCCGAAGTCCAGGACGTACTGCACGTTTTTATTGCGCAGGGCGGCGCAGACGGCGGGGTTGTCCGCGGCGTCTCCGAGCTTTTGATTAATCAGTTCCGTATCAGGGTCGTCTGTTGAAAACAGGTGAGTAGTCAGGACGCGGCGGCCGGTGTAGGCATAAGCGAGCGAACTCCCGTTCCACGGATTGTCAGCTATGACTGCATCGGAAGGGACGTGACCAGGGAGCCGCTGTATCAACGCCAGCTCATCGGGTGTGAGGAGCTCCGAATGTGCGTCGAAGCGGTATACGGAGGAGGCGCCATTGATGTAGTGGCTCAGCGGTCCTGCGAACGAAGCGAGGAGGGCGAAGACCACCACAACGGCCGTGGACAGCACAGTTTTCCCGTTCGCGCCTGCCCGGTCGATGGAAGCTTCCCACACCTGCCACGTCCGCGCACCGCTGCGGGAGCAGCGGGCTGAGTCCCACAGGCGCAGACCTCCGATGACGGCAAGTGGGGTCACCAGCAGGGGCAGGAGTGCAGCGAGGCGGTAGGTGTCCTGGTACCAGGTGCCGATCAGGAGGTCCCGAATGCTGCCTTTCGGAAACGACGCCGCAACGACATAGAGCCCGCCGAGTACGGCGTAGCACGCAGCCATCCAGCGCCAGTTCCCCACTTTGAAGGTGGTGAGGAGACCGTAGACCGACAGGATGGAGACCACTACTGCCGGTATGGCTGATTGCATCGTGCTGGCTGTGAGTATTTCCCCGACGGCGGCGCCCGGCTTCACGGTTGGTCCCCAGTTGTCGTACGGGGCAGGGCGCAGCTTCAACCACAGGACCGCGGCGACGGCGAGGATCCCCACGGTCCCGCCAAGGAACAGCCACGCGCCGGCGGGGTTCACCCGCCACATCTCCCGGCGCGGCATGATCCGCCACCACAACATGGCGAGGATCGGAAGGCCAAGCGCCACCGTGATGTTGATAGAGCTCGTGTGGGCAAATGCGAGGCCTGCCAGCGACAACACCAGTGCCGCTGCCCAGCTGGGCAGTGGTTCCGTCCGCGTCCGCCCGATGCGGACCAGCGCTGCGAGTTCGACTATCACTACCGGCATCATGCTGAGGGCCATGGCGTACGGGAACAAAGGGCCCCAGACAATCATGAGGAAGGGGAAGGCGACCTGTGTGCCGGCGACCACCGCGGTGATGATGAGGGCCGCCGGCCTGCGCGAGATGGTCTTCGTGACGAGGAACAGGCAGGACGCGGGCCAGAGGAGCACGACGATGACCAGGTTCAGGACGTTCTCGGCGGTAGGGATATCCACTGAAGCCAGCTGCACCAGGAGGGCAGCAAAAGAATGCCACGCCGCGGGATAGACCGCGTCCAGGCCCTGCACTCCCTGTATCGACGCCAGCGTCAGCGATGAGGCGTTTCCGCTGTCGATGATGAAGCGGATTGCATTGAGGTGGAAGACGTTATCGAAGACCTGCGACGGGTGGTCCGGTGACCCCACCAATTGGATGAACCGCCAGGTCATGGGCAGCGTTGCGAGTGCCAAGGCAGCGAGGGGCAGGGATTGCCTCCAGGCGGGGGCAGCCAGGCGCCACGGAATGCGCCGAGTCAGGAGCAACGCTCCGGCAGCCAGGAGGGCGCTGACGAGGAGATACGGCAGGACGCTCCAGGGCACATGGAGGTACCCGCCGATGACCCCGGCAAGTCCGGCGGCTGCAGTTGATAGCAGTGGCGCGATGCCGAGAACCCCGCCCAACCGGAACTTGAGGCACGACGCGATGGCGGCCCCGGGGACATACAGGAGCAGGATTGCGACCACCGAGGCCGGAAGAATGGTCAGCCAGTTCACGACGGAATTTCCTCAGTCCTGTCCTGCGGCGACGGTTCCCGCAGCAGACGGATGATGGCACGCAGCTGTATGGCCGTTACCGCAACTTCGCCCACTACCAGGCCCAGCGCGCCGCCCGGGCCGCCCATCAGGTGCGCCAGGATGACCATGGCCGGGAGCCCAACGATGGCTCCTGCGATGGTGCTGGAGAAAACGGTGCGCATTTGTTTTGCGGGCACCAGCCAGTGGGCTCCGGTGGACGTTGTAACACAGACGAGGAGGAACGACAGACCGAACCAGAAACAGGTCCAGAAGTCAGCGGCCAGCTCTGAACCGAAAAGGAGAGTGCTGACCCATGGACCCAGAACAGCAAGGATCAGCCAGCCGGCTGCTCCCAGGATTGACAGAGCCAGGAGGGAAAACTTTCGCCGCTCAGCATGGTTTGAGCCGAACTCGTTGACCCACCCCTGGAGGCTGTTTCCCAGCGCGGCCGTCGCGAGCTGTCCGATGCGGTACAGCTTCTCCGCTGATACAAACGCAGCCAGGCCGGAGGCAGAGGCGGCGAACTGCACCACAAGGACGGGGGTGGACGCGTACGCTCCTGCGGCGACCGTCACGCCGGCACCGCCCCTCAGTGCCCAGATCTCGCGGACCACTGCGCGGGGCGTCAGCCCCTCGAAGTCCGTCCGTTGGGAATGATCCTTGTTGAACCACATGGTTCCCGCGAGGCCCAGCAGCAGAAGCGCCAGTGGGTAGAGGAAGATCTGACCTGTCGCGAACAGAAGAGGGATGACGCCCAGAGTCGCCACCATACGGGGAACGACGTCGTATTTTGCGATCCTGCCAGCGTGCCCGGTGGCAATGCAGTACCAGGCCGGGGTTAGTCCTGCCGCCGCCTGGGCGCAGGCCATCAGGAAAGCAACCCAGAACTGTTCTTTGGCTCCCGTGATCGAGAGGGCGGCTGCCATAAGGGGGAGGGCGCAGACGAAGACAAATGCGCGGGTGACGAAACTGGTGGCGTAAAGCCGGCGCCGGGTTACGGCATCGCTTTCTGAGGCGACGGCGGCAGGGCCTGTCAGCGGCCACCCCAGACCTATGACGATCGCGGCGATTGCCCCTACAGCCTGGCCTACGGCGAGGGAATTCCAAGCCGGCGCCCCACCCACTCTGGCGATGATGGGCAAAAGGATGAATGACGCAAGAGAGGCGAGCAGCGGCAATCCGGCGAAAGCCGCGATCCTTTTGATCATGCCGTGATCCCGGCCGCGGTGCGTCGACTACACATAGTCATAGGCGTCCTTGCCCAGGCGGCCGTTGACGAAGACGTCCTCAACCTCCCGCTTGAACCGGGAACGTTCGTTGAGGATGGTTTCGCGGTAGCTGCCTTGTTTCGCCACTTCCTGCTCGAAGTTGGCGATGAGCTGCGGAAGCATGGCTGCAGCAGTGGCAACCTCGGTATCTCCCGGCGTGATCTTGTGTTCCCAGGGAATGGGAACGTCAGGGTAGAAGGCGCCGGATCCGCGCCGGGCCACGATGGTCAGGGCGCCGGAAAGTGTTGCCTCCCGAGGCATGCGGTCTTTACCGGGGTGGTGCCCCAGATCCAAATAAACGCCGCACTGCTGCAGGGTCGCAACAACCTCGGCACGGGTCATCCCGACGATTGGCTGCCACTCAATGGTGGATGGGCTCGCCGCCTTCACCGCATCGATAATGTGTCCGCCTTTGGCGGGGTTGTAGGTGACCAGCTGGCGGTTGCGCTTGGCGGTGGCGGTGGCCTGGAACTCCCCGGTGGGGGTGTAGTCGGAGACCAGGGATGGCACGACGTCCAACCTGGTGGCAACGAAGGCCCATGCATAAGAGGACTGCACGAGGTGGATGACGTCCTTGTCCGTGCGCAGTTTTGCCGGCGTCACGCCGTTCTTCCACATCCGGGCGAAGGGGACGGCCGCTTCCTTTGCCTTTTCAAACAGGCCGGCCGTATTCCGGTACCACATGCGCTCGGCCATGAAAGTCAGCGAGTTGTCGATGCTGAGCCACCAGCACATGCGGCGGGCCTGCTTGATATGGGACATCTCGTGGACGTAGGTCTCCGGATAGACCACCACGTTTTCGGCGGAATCGATGATTTCAGGTGCTTCCGGGGCGTCGTAAATCCCGTACTGCTCAACGCGGTCGTTGCCTGCTGTGTGCGGGTGCGGGACCAGATAGGCGTCCTGCCCAAGCTCACGCAGCATATCGACGAGCTGGTGGAGGGCTTCGGGCCCTCCGGTGCGCAAGCCACGATGGTAGAGGACGAAGATTGATCCTGAGTTGGTGGTCATGAGTTTTCTTTCGATGTTGACCGGGCAGTGCAGGGGAATGGGGGAGCCGGCGCCTAGCGCAGGCGGGCTGCGAGGTCGTCGTCTATTTTGCCCATCCGCTGACGAACGGCGTCCCGGATGCCGGCTGCAGCGGCAACCGCGTGTTTGCGCCGGTTGGGACCAAATCCGAAGCGCACAATGTTGCTTTGGATTTCCATGTAGATTCGGCGCAGCACCCAGGCCGGTTGTTTCAGCGCATAACGGCGCGCGAGTGTCAGCGAGTTCCGGGTGATGTAGTAGACCCGGAACGGCGCGTGGTAGTAGATGTAGAGCTTTTTGGCTCCGATGTGCGCATGCCAGCCGAGAATCTTCATTGGCCGTGCACTGCCCAGGCTGTGCTCGAGATTGCAGCCCCGTCCTGCCAGTGCACGAAGTCCGTGCTCCCGGAGCCGGGCATTGAACTCGGAATCCACGCAATCGATGAAGAACCCTTCATCGAAGAGGCCAACTGCATCGAACGTGCGTGCACGCACCAACGTGCCGCTGGTCATGGGGTCGAAGATCTGGGGCTCATCCCGACTGCCCAATACCGGCAGGGGGATGTGGTTGTGCGACTCCGCGCACACCATGCCTACGCTGTGCGGGTCATTGGATGCTGCAACAGTGGCGAGAGCGGCCCCGATGTAGTCTCCAGTGAACCTGGAGTCCTGGTCCATGGTGACAATCCACTCCGGGTTCCAGCGCTCGAGTGCTTCCTTGATTCCCGTGTTCAGGGCCCTGGCGATGCCGGAATTGGTGCCGAGGCGCAGAATGACGGCACCTGCCTGCTCCATCTCTGCCAGTGCCTGCGATACATCGTCGCGGGAGCCGTCGTCGACAACCACGACGTGGGCGACGAAGCGCAACAGCCACTTTACGTTGGCGACATTTTCATCGCCGGGGTTATAGGCCGATACAACTCCGCACACGTCGGGGTGGGGACTGGTCGGGTTCGGGACGGGCTGGACCATCACGCCTGCCCCGCCTGCCGGGAGCGCCGTACTGCAATGTAGACGTTGCGCAGGAAGGCGATCCGTGCACGGATTATTTTTGAGGCTGAGCGGATACCGTGGGGCGTCAGGTTCTCGCCGTGAAGTCTGTGCAGGATGGTGTCTTCTTCCATGTAGACGATGGAACGGTTGACGTTGCCCACAGTGGCAAGCCACTGGTCGTGGGATTCGTTCATGTAGTGGGGGAACGGCAGTGCCTGCGCCAAAAGGTTCCGCCGGACGGCCATCGCGCAACCCCAGTGGAGCCGGTAACCGACCACGATGCCCAGGAGGTTCCGCACGTGGTGGGTGGAATCCTTGGCCCTGAGACGGATTTCATGGAATGAGCCGGGCGCTCCGTCGAAGTGCCGGCAGTTGCTCACCACCATGTCCTTGCCGTCCAAGGCCGAGATCATGCGTTCCACCCGGCCCGGGAGCCACACATCGTCCTGGTCCGAAAGGAAAACGAACTCTCCCCGCGCCTCCCCGAGGGCTCTTTCAAATGTTGAAACGTAGCCGCGGTTTTGTTCGGCATTGATCAGCCGGATCCGGCCATCCGGAACAGCGGCGACGATGGCAGCAGTGTTGTCCGTGGAACAGTCGTTGACGACCACGACTTCGTCGTGGGGGCCGAGTTCGGGAAGGATCGAATCGATTTGCTCGCTGATGTGGCGGGCGCCGTTGTAGGCAGCCATGCACACACTGATGCGCGGCCGTGTGGTTGTGGGCTCCAAAAGTAATTCTCCTCACTCCGGGCGGTGCCAGCGGGGCGGGCAGGACCCCAAGCAGTCTAGCAAGCCGTGCCTGACAGGCCCGACAGGGGCCGGTCAACTATAATCGTGGGGAAGCCGCCGAGTTCTTCGAGCGGAGCCCACGGAAGGAATCCCAGGTCCATGACCGTTGACGTAATGCTGCCCTACTACGGCGATGTCGATCAGATGAAGCTCGCAGCCCGAAGCGTGATGAACCAGGAAAACGAAGACTGGCGGCTCATCGTGATCGATGACGGCTACCCGGACCCCGAGCCGGAACGCTGGTTCTCGACGATTACCGACCCTCGCGTTACGTACCTCAAGAATGAGAAAAACCTGGGCGCCAACGGCAACTACCGCAAGGCGCTGACCATGGTCGAGGCACCGTTTGTGGTCATCATGGGCGCAGACGATGTCATGCTCCCCAACTACCTGGACGTCGTAGTGGATGCGTTCGAGACCTACCCCCACGCCAGCGTTGTCCAGCCGGGTGTCCAGGTCATTGATGAAAAGGGCATTGCCTGCATCCCCCTGGCTGATGCCGTCAAAAAGGCCTACGCCCCGAAGACCCGTGAGCGGATCGAGCTCAAGGGCGAGCAGATGGCCACGAGCCTGGTACGTGCTGACTGGGCATACTTTCCGTCGTTGGCCTGGCGGTCGGAGACCATCGTGCGGATCGGCTTCACCGACGGCCTGGACGTCGTTCAGGACCTCGCGCTGCTGCTGGACATAGCGGCCGAAGGCGGCTCCCTTGTGGTGGACCCCACGTTGTCCTTCCTGTACCGGCGGCACTCGGCGTCGGATTCTTCCGTGCGTGCGCTGGACGGACGCCGCTTTGATGAAGAGCGGCGCTTCTTTGAGGGGCAGGCAGCCCGGTTCAAGGAACTTGGCTGGAACCGCGCTGCCCGCGCTGCGTCCTTCCACACCACCTCGCGGCTGAATGCTGCATCCTTGGTGGTCAAGTCTGTGGCCATGGGCAAGGTGGACTCCCTCCCACGACTGGCGAAGCACATCTTCGGCTGATCGGCCGCATGGGAAAGGGAGCGCCCCGCGGGGTCGCTCCCTTTTTTGTTTGGTCCGCCTGGCCAAGCCCGCGGAAATGCTCCTGCTACGCAGCGGGGCCGGTGGTTCCGTCCTGTCGCGGGTGTGACCCGACGCTCTGCTGCAGCGCCGAAAGCTCTACCTTCAACAGGGCCACCTCTTCGCAAAGAATGCGCACCTCGTCCTCGGCCTGCGACTGCTCACGGGAAAGGTGAAGGCATACCCCGACAAGGAGGACGAGGGTGGTGATGAAGAGAAGGTTCGCGGGGACCTGGATTCCGAGCAGGCCACTGGCTTGCTCAAGCAGGGCGGGAAAGGCCGCCAGCAGAAGAGTGCCGATGCCGATGACGATCCAGAGAACAGCGTATTTCTCGCGCAACTTCTGCCGTCGCAGCATTTCGAAGACGAAGAAGAGAATCGCCACGACGACGATGGAGCCCATAAGGAGGGACATGTGGATTCCTAGTTGGTGGAAGGTGTGGATTTCTTGCGCGTCAGCGCGAACAAGAGCGCCATCCCTGAGCGGCCGAGGTAGATCGCGGCCTTAATCGGGTCATGGCTGGGGGTGCCTCCCTGACGCTCCCTCATAGAAACGCCAACCTGGCGGACAGTGCAGCCTGAACGGATCGCCACGACCAATGAATCAATCGTGTCGCCCAGGTACTCGGCGGGGTAATGGTCCAGGTATTGGCGGATGGCTTTGGTGTTCGCTGCGCGGAAACCGGAGGTCACGTCGGTGAGCTTTGTCCGTGCAAGCCGGGAAATTGTCCACGCCAGGACGTTCATTGCCCACTTTCGGGGGCCGCGAACGGTGTAGTTCCCCGCCTCGGCGAAGCGGGCACCAATGGCGATATCGGCGTCGCGCAATCCGTCAAGGACTGTCTTGATGTCCCGGGGATCATGCTGGCCATCGGCGTCCACCTGGATGACTTGCCGGTAACCATGCATCTGGGCATATTTGAAGCCGGTCCTCATCGCGCCGCCGACGCCCATGTTGAACGGCAATTGCACGACGGTGGCGCCGGCCGCGCGTGCCACCCGGGCGGTGTTGTCACGGGAGCCGTCGTCCACCACCAGCACATCGCATGGGGGTCCAAACTCAAGGACTTCCGCAATGGTGTTGCCGATTGCTTCCGACTCGTTCCAGGCCGGCATGATGACGAGGGTGTCGTGGCGTGCTTCGGTCATGCTGGGAATCCGCTCGTGGTCGAATTAACGTACTCGGTCAGGCGCAGCCCTGCCGGCGGTGCCTCGAAGCCTGCTGCCTTGATCTTGGAGAGGTCCAGGACACTGTTGAGCGGCCGGGGGGCGGCATCCTTCCCCTCGAAGTATTCCTTGGTGCTCACGCCCGTCACGGCGGCCCTGCTTTTGCCGGACAATTCGTAGACGTCCGCGGCGATGTCCGCCCACGACTGCGGCTCCCCGTCGTTGCTCAGGTTGTAGGTGCCGTAGGGAGCGCCGGTGTCCAGCAAATGCCGGATACCTGCCGCGATGTCATCAGTGAAACTGAGGCGGCCGTACTGGTCGTTCACCACGGAAGGTTCTACTCCGCGCGAAGCGAGCGAGGCCATGGTACGGACAAAGTTGTTGCCTTCACCGATGACCCAACTCGTGCGGACGATGTAGTGCCGGGGGACCACGCTGACGACGGCGTCGCCTGCTGCTTTGGTCTGACCGTAGACACCAAGCGGTGTGAGCGCTTCAGTTTCCGCATGGACTTCCTTGGCCCCGTCGAACACGTAGTCAGAGGAGACGTGCACCAGTGTGAGGTCATGCTCAACGGCAATTCGCGCAAGCTGCGTCAACGCCGTCACGTTGGTGGCCCAGGCGGCTGCGCGCCCCTCCGAAGTCTCCGCCGCGTCAACGGCCGTGTAGGCCGCCGCATTGATAACGGTGGAGTAGTTCTTCCAGTTGCGGTCTTTGAACGCGTCCGGACTGCCGAGGTCGAACTCACTGCGCGATGCGAACTCAACGGAAGTGTTGCCGTCGTACTTTTTCCGCAGTGCCTTACCCAGCTGGCCGTTGGCGCCGATGACCAGGGTCTTCTTCGGTGGCATGGGCACGACGTCCGCGAGGCGGGGGTGCGCCTTGTCCTTGTCGGACAGTTCGGCTTCGGAGAGCGGGATGGGCCATTCGATGGCCACGGTTTCGTCCGCCAGGTTCAGGAAGGTGTACTGGCCCTGGGCATCGGCGGACCAGTGGTCATTCACGAGGTAGGTGTAAGCCGTCGTGTCTTCAAGGGTCTGGAAAGCATTGCCGACGCCCCGCGGAATGAAAATCGCCTGGCTGGGGTCGAGTTCAGCGGTGAAGACAGCACCAAAGGTAGGCCCCTGGCGCAGATCCACCCATGCTCCAAAGATCCGTCCCGTGGCCACCGAGATGAACTTGTCCCAGGGCTCTGCGTGGATCCCCCTGGTAGTACCCGCCTTCTCGTTGAACGAGATGTTGTTCTGGACGGGCCGGAAGTCCGGCAGGCCGAGCGCAACCATTTTTTCCCGTTGCCAGTTTTCCTTGAACCAGCCGCGGTTGTCGCCGTGGACAGGAAGGTCGTAGAGAACGACGCCGGGAATGGGCGTTTCGTGGACGGCGAGCTTTTTGGAGAACTCGATGGACATGCCCTACTGGCCCTGTTCCTTGTACTTGGCCTCGGTGGCGGCCTTCTGTGGGCGCCACCAGTCCTCGTTGTCCCGGTACCAGGCGATAGTGTCCTCGATGCCGGTATCAAAGTCGGAGAACCGGGGTTCCCAGCCGAGCTCGGTCCGCAGCTTTGTGGAATCGATCGCGTAGCGCAGGTCGTGGCCGGCCCGGTCGATGACGTGGTCATAGGCGTCAGGCGCCTGGCCCATGTGCTTCAGGATCAGCTCAACAACGTCCTTGTTGTTCTTCTCACCGTCGGCACCAATCAGGTAGGTCTCGCCGATGCGCCCCTTGGCAATGATGGCCAGGACGGCGGAGGAGTGGTCGTTGGCGTGGATCCAGTCGCGGACATTTTCCCCCTTGCCGTAGAGCTTGGGCCGGATGCCGTCAATCACGTTGGTGATCTGCCGCGGGATGAACTTTTCCACGTGCTGGTACGGACCGTAGTTGTTGGAGCAGTTGCTGATGGTTGCCTGGAGGCCAAATGAGCGGACCCAGGCGCGGACCAGAAGGTCGGACCCGGCCTTCGTGGAGGAGTACGGGCTGGACGGGTTATAGGGGGTCTGTTCCGTGAAGCGTTCGGGATCATCGAGCTCGAGATCGCCGTAGACCTCGTCAGTGGAAATGTGGTGGAAGCGCTTGTTGTGCTTCCGCGCTGCTTCGATGAGGGTGTAGGTACCGATGATGTTGGTGTCAAGGAAGGGCCGGGGATCGTGCAGGGAGTTGTCGTTGTGCGATTCTGCTGCGTAGTGGACCACTACATCTGCCTCGGCAACGAGCCCGTCCACGAGTGCGGGGTCGGCAATGTCACCCTGAACGAATGAGAAGCGGTCGGCTGGGAGGCCCTGCAGCGACGCCAGGTTGCCGGCGTAGGTCAACTTGTCCAGAACAGTGACATGGTCTTCGGTGTTCTCAATAACGTAGTGGACAAAGTTCGAGCCAATGAAGCCGGCACCGCCGGTAACAAGAAGTCGCTGCATAATTCCCAAGACTACCGGATTTGCCGCTGCACTTAGCTAAAGGAAAGATGGGTGCATGCGCGGAATAATACTCGCCGGCGGTACCGGCTCGAGGCTCCACCCCATCACCTTGGGCGTCAGTAAGCAGTTGGTCCCGGTCTACGACAAGCCCATGATCTACTACCCGCTCTCCACCTTGATCCTCGCGGGCATCCGGGACATCCTCATTATCACCACCCCCCACGACGCCGAGCAGTTCGAGCGGCTCCTGGGGGACGGGTCCCGGTTTGGTGTCTCCATCACCTACAAGCAGCAGCCGTCTCCCGACGGCCTCGCTCAGGCGTTTGTGCTCGGTGCCGAGCACATTGGTGATGACAGCGTGGCCCTTGTCCTGGGCGACAACATCTTCTACGGGCACGGCATGGGCACGCAGCTGCGGCGCTTCGAAAACATCGACGGTGGTGCAGTGTTCGGTTACTGGGTGGCCGATCCGAAGGCCTACGGCGTTGTGGAGTTCGACGAGAACGGCAAGGCGGTCTCGCTGGAAGAGAAGCCTGCGGAACCCAAGAGCCACTATGCGGTGCCCGGGCTCTATTTCTACGATAACGACGTCGTGGATATTGCAAAGAACCTCAAGCCGTCTGCCCGGGGAGAGCTTGAGATCACTGACGTCAACCGCACTTACCTGGAGCGCGGCAAGCTGCAGGTCGAGATTCTTCCGCGGGGGACCGCATGGCTGGACACGGGAACTTTCAATGACCTGAACGACGCCTCGAACTTTGTCCGGACCACTGAGAACCGGCAGGGGCTCAAGATCGGGGCACCCGAGGAAATTGCCTGGCGTTTGGGATTCCTCACGGATGACGAACTGCGTGAGCGGGCGGAGCCTCTCGTCAAGAGCGGTTACGGCTCCTACCTCATCGAGCTGCTGGAACACGGCCGCTGATCCACAAACGAAACAGCAGGGGCGGGTCAGTTGAGGCGGGTTTTCGCCCCGCCCGTGGAGGTCCAGCTGACAGTGCCTCCCTGGAAGGTCTGGCTGCAGGAAAGCTTGTCGGCGGTACAGGTCTGGCCGTTAGTAGGGAATGCCAGCGCACCGTTTTCGAAGCCCTGCGCCGCCCAGCTCTGCTGGATGGGTCCCGGTACCATCACCTGGGCGCCGCTCGCGGCGGACCACATGATGGTTCCCTTCTCGAAGTTCTGGAAGCAGCCGCCGTTCCGCAGGCCACAGATGGCGCCGCTGGTGGGGTAGCCCAGCGATCCGCCCTCAAAGCCGGTAGTGGCCCACTTGTCGCGGATAGGGGCCGATGACATGGTCTGGGCTCCGGTGGCAGGCGAGTACATCACGGTTCCGTTGACGAAGTTCTGGAAGCAGCCGCCGTTCCGCAGACCGCACACCTGTTCGCTCGTTGGGTAGCCAAGGATTCCGTTCTCAAAACCGGAAGCTATCCAGGCGTCCCGGACCGGGCCGAACGACATGGCGTGCGCCGCGCTGGCATTGGACCACATCACTGTCCCGCCCAGGTAGTTCTGGAAGCACCCGGCACCGACCAGCCCGCAAATAACATTCGAGGCGGGGTAGCCAAGGGCGCCGTTTTCGAACCCCTGCTTCTGCCAGAAGTCACGGATGGGTCCGAGCAGGCTGGGCTGCGCGCCTGCGGCGGGGGAGTACATGAGGGCACCCTTGGCGAACATCTGGAAGCATCCGCCGTCCTTGAGGCCGCAGATCTGTGCTGAGGAGGGGTAACCGAGGGCCCCTCCTGAGGCGCCGAGGTTCTTCCACGCCTGGGCCATGGGTCCGGCCGGGATGGTCTGGATCGGTGTGGCCGCGGAGTAGGCGACCGTTCCCTTTTCAAAGGACTGCCAGCATTCGCTCTGAACGGCGCCGCAACTGGCCGGACCTGTCGGGTAGCCGAGCTGGCCGTTTTCGAAGCCGGATTGCGCCCAGTAGTTAAGGATGCGGCCCGTCATCGAGTACGCCCCGGACGTGGGGGAGAACAGGATGCTTCCACCTTGGAACAGTTGGTAGCAGCCGCCGCCACGCAGTCCGCACACTTCCTTGGCCAGGGGGAACCCGATTGGTTCTCCCTTTGCGCGCGCTGCCTTCCAGGTGTCACCGATGCCCATGTAGATGGGCCAGGCTCCAGCTGTGGAGGTCCATCCGATAACTCCGCCGGTGAACAGCTGGGTGCAGTCGGAAGCCGTGCAGGTCGCATCCGTGCTTGGGAAGCCAAGGAGGCCGTTCTCAAACCCGTCTTTTGCCCAGGCGTCCAGAATCGGTCCTGATTTGACCAGGTGCGCGCCGCTGGAAGGACTCCACAGCCCCGATCCTGCCTGGAACAGTTGGAAGCAACCGCCCGACCGCAGCCCACATGTAGCATTGCTCGTCGGGTAGCCCCAGGGCCCGTTTTCGTAGCCCTGCGCTGCCCAGGCATCCCGGATCGCGCCAAACGGAACGAAGGCGGCACCTGTGGCAGGGGAGGACATGATGCTGCCGCCCTGGAAGTTCTGGAAACAGCCGTTATTCTTCAGTCCGCAGATCAGGTCACTGGTCGGATAGCCGGCCGGGCTGCGCTCAGCGCCGAGGGCCTGCCACGCGCCGGTGACAGGTCCGGCCGATACAGCGAAAGCCCCGGAGGCTGGGGACCACATGACGGTGCCGCCCTGGAATCCTTGGTAGCAGCCGCCACTGGTCAAACCGCAGGTGATGGCGGTGGTTTGGCTGCCGAGGGAGGGGTGGCTGCCTGCATACGCCGCAATTTGCTGGGTGGCCTGGGACGGGACCTGGATAGTGGGAGCGCTGCTTCCCGCGAATCGCTGGAGTGCTGCGAAGTCGCCGTTCCATACATTTGAGTCGCCGGCAAAGGGACCGGTGCTGCTGTACTGCCAGATGCTGTACGTGCTCCAGCTTGCCGGCAGCATTCCGGGCGAGGAAGCCGGTGACAGCGGATAGGAAGCGACCCATAACGGGTAGTCCCCGAATGCGGCGGAGTTGTTGGTGCAGGTTGCCCACCAATCGGTGGTTGAGTAGATCACCGGCAGCCGGCCCGTCAACGCCCGCATGGTGGAGCCGAAGTCCGCAATCCATGCCGTCATTTGGGCGGGCGTCATGTCATAGCAGATGTTGCCATCGTAGGGATTGTATTCAATGTCAAGGACCGGGGGCAGTGTGTAGCCGTCCGCGCTCCAGCCCCCTCCGTTGTTGACGAAGAAGCGCGCCTGGTCAGCGCCGGATGTCGATGACGGATGGGCGAAGTGGTAGGCACCGCGAATCATGCCCACGTTGCGTGCGCCCTGGTATTGGGAGTTGAACAATTCGTTCGTGTAGTAGGTGCCTTCGGACGCTTTCACGTAGGCAAACCGGGCGCCCTTGTTCCACTCGCCTTGCCAGTCCACGCTTGGCTGCCACTTGCTGACGTCCAGCCCAAGGACGCCAAATGTTGGGCTCCAGGTGCCTTCCGTGGACAAAGACTGCGTCGACAAACCTGAACCTGCCGCGATTGCCGTATCACGTGCCACCCGCGAGGAACGCTGTCCCATTTGGGCCCCACCGGCAGCGAGCAGCTCCTGCCTGGACAACTTCTTCGTGGTGGAGGGCGCTGCCGGGTTAGTGCCGGTGGGAGACGGCGCAGGGGCGGGAGCTGCAGGTGAAGCGGTCGGGACGGCCGGAGGGGTTGTGGAGGGTGCACCCTGCAAAGCCGGTGCCGGCGAAGGCGCGGTCTGGGATTGCGCCGCGGTGGACGTCGGTGACGGAGCGGGCGTCGGGCTGGAATCAACGGCGAAGGCGACTCCGCTCAGGCCCGGTCCTGTTAAAAGGGAGCAGGCAAGTAGTACGAGCCCAAAAGACTTCAGGACTGGGCGACGGGACTGAGACAGGTTCCGCTTCATGTGTGCTCCGGAGACAATGAGGCGCTCCCCCAAGCGCCTCTTTGGATACTGCTCAGGTGATTTCCCCCAAGGAAGGCACCTGATAGTGCTATTTCGATAAATAACGCGCTCACCATAGCACCGGTGTTACCAGCGAAACCAGTGATTCTGGTGTTACTTATGTGAATCCTGTGGTCATCCAGATCCAATCCTGAGGCCTACTGGAGACAATCTTGAGGTTCCTCGTTTATCCACACAGCCGGAGGATGACTTGTTGCCGCCGGGCAAGCTCCCTAGGCTGTAGCCCAGTCGCACTGCCTCCGCCGGGGGCGGCAGTTGTATGGGGGAACATATGGACGCGCTGGGAATTGTCGAGGACGAAGTCCGCGAGCTCATCCGCCGCCGCGGACTGGACCCGCTCAGGCAGGCAGGCGAGGTCCGGCGGCTGGTCGAAGCAGCCGTCACGGACTATGACGAACGGGCTTTGATGGGGCCACTGCCGCCCCTCGGCCCGCTTGATGCGGCCCGCCGGTTCCTCTTCGACGCCGTCGCCGGTTTCGGTGTACTCCAACCACTCCTCGATGACCCGTCCATCGAGGAAATCTGGCTCAATGCACCCAACGAAATCTACGTGGCGCGCAATGGCGAGTCTGAACTGACGTCGCTGAGCCTCACGGAACAGCAGGTGCGCGATCTCGTGGAGCGCATGCTCAAAAGCTCCGGCCGAAGACTGGATATGTCATCGCCCTTCGTCGATGCCGCACTGCCGGACGGCTCAAGGCTGCATGTGGTGATTCCAGATGTCACCCGCCGTCACTGGGCAGTGAACATCCGCAAGTTTGTGGTGAAGGCCAGCCGCCTGGAACATCTGGTGGAGTTGGGCACGCTGACGCCGCAAGCAGCACGCTTTCTCGGCGCGGCGGTGTCCAGCGGCCTCAACATCCTCGTGTCCGGAGCAACCCAGGCAGGTAAAACCACCATGCTGAACTGCCTGGCCGCGAGCATCGGCAGCCGGGAACGTGTCATCACCGTCGAGGAAATTTTCGAACTGCAATTTCCCCTCCGGGACGTGGTGGGCCTGCAGTGCCGTCAACCGAATCTCGAAGGCGAGGGGGAAATTCCACTCCGGCGCCTGGTGAAGGAAGCGCTGAGGATGCGTCCGGACAGGCTGGTGGTGGGGGAGGTGCGCGAAGCCGAGAGCCTGGACATGCTCATTGCCCTGAACTCGGGCCTTCCCGAACATGGTTCACACACAACACAGGTTAATCTGTTGTCATGCAGATCAGAGCGGCGATTTACACGCGAATATCAGACGACAAGGCGGGCGAGGGGCTGGGCGTCCGGCGGCAGGAAGACGACTGCCGGAAGCTCGCCAAGGAGCACGGCTTTACGGTCACCGAGGTGTTTTCGGACAACGATATAAGCGCGTACTCGGGAAAGCGCCGGCCAGGATATCAGCGGCTGCTGAAAGCCCTGTCCGGCGGCGTGGTCGACGTCGTCCTGTGTTGGCACACTGATCGTCTGCACCGTCAACCGATCGAACTGGAAACGTATATCCAACTTTGCAATACGCGGATGCCGGTGCCGGTGCGAACTTATGCGGTGAAGGGTGGCGAGGTTGATCTTGCTACTCCAGAGGGGATGCTGAAAGCCGGTCTGCTGGGCCAGATTGCCCGCTACGAGTCCCAACATAAGGCGGACCGTGTTAGGCGCGCTCAGGAGCAAATGGCGGCTTCTGGTAAGTGGCTTGGTGGGGCGCGTCCGTTCGGCTGGCACAAACCCGGGGACGCTTGGGAACCGGAACCTGTGGAGAGTCAAGCGGTGGCCGACGCTTTTGCTGCTGTTCTTGCTGGCAAGAGCTTGGGAAGCATAGTTCGCGAGCTGAACGATGCTGGGATTCTCACGTCGGTTGGCAAACGGTGGGGCTATGCGCAATTGCGACAGATGTTGATGCGGCCACGCAACGCGGGACTGGCGGAGTGGAAGGGCGAGATTCTGGCAACGCCGTCCGAGTTTCCTGCTCTCGTGAGCGAGGATGTTTGGAGGGCCGTGTGTTCAATTCTGTCCGATCCTTCGCGGCGGCGGTCACAGTCGAACAAGGCTGTCCATCTGCTGGCCGGCATAGCCCGATGTCACTGCGGTGAGCCCGTGCGATCGGCAACCGTTTCGGGCCGCAATCGGGAGAACTACAAGGTCTATCGCTGCCCTGCGAAGGGCACAGGGCACGTGGGGAAACGGATTGAATTTGTTGACGGGGTGGTTAATGCCTGGGCTGCTGGTTGGCGAGATGCGGCTAGGGTGAACGATGCCCATCGGGCCGTGGCGCCGGACGTAGCTGCTGAGATTGCCAAACTTGAGACTGAGGCTGCGGGGCTGCGGCGTCGCCTGGATGACTTTGCGATCCAGGCTGTGGAGGGTGAGATTACGCCCGGGCAGATGCGGACAATGACTGAGCATGCGAGGAAGAAGATCGCCGCGCATGAGTCGAGGATGGCGGAACTCAGGCTTTCGGCGGAGCGACCTGTCTGGTCGGGGGATGGTGTACCGCCGACGGCCACCAGAGCTGCGATGGCGGAGTGGCTGGCGTTACCCCTGGATGATCGGCGGGACTGGATGCGGCAGAATCTGGAGGTCACACTGTTGCCTCATGGCAAGGGGTCAACCAAGGTTTTCAATCCTGCGACAGTGAGGATCTGGCCGAGGGGATATGACCCGGCCAAACTGGCGACGCCCGAGCGTCGCCGCAGCTACCGGGAATGGATCGAATCCTTGCCTGCGCAGGTAGCCAGCTGAGCGTTTATAAACGCAAGGTTAATTGAAACGCCATCGCTGATCGGGGTAGCGTCCCGGTGTCGCGCCACTTGGGTTCGGCATGAAAGGTTGGTGGAAATGGTGAAGGCTTTTGAGCTGCTGTTGGATGTTCCTGGCCTGGTGGTCGCGCGTGTAAATGGCGAGGTACAGGTTAGGTGGGAAGCCCATCTCGTGACTGAGACAGACCGCGACGCGCACCTCGCATCCGTTCTGCCCCAGCAGGCCTTGTAGCCTCACAGCACGGGCGCAAAGCAAGCCCCTGCCGTCAGGCAGGGGCTTCTCTGTGCTCTCGCTCAGGCCTTGGTAAGTTGTTCCATGCGTCGATACAGGGTGGCTCTGGACATCCCGAGGTCCCGCGCCACTTGTGCTGCCGGTTGTCCGGCTTCGATTAGCCGTCGCGCATTGTGAATTTGGCTGTCGGTGAATGAGGCTTTGCGTCCACCGAGGTCTTTGCCGGCTGCACGGCGCTTGCTGACTGAGTCGTTTATGCGCTCGCGTTTGATAGCCAGTTCCATCTCGGCCAGGGCGGACATGACTGTGAACGTCATTTGGCCCATTGGGGTGGACGTGTCAACGTCCCCGCCCCCGAGGTTGAGCACTCGGAGGTTGATGCCATCTGCCTTGAGTTGGGTGGCGAGTTCGAGCATGTTCTGTGTTGACCGGCCCAGCCTGTCGAGGGTGGCGATTACGAGGGTGTCGCCTGCGTGGAGGGCTGCTAGTGCTTTATCGAGCGCGGGGCGGCTGGCCTTGGCGCCTGACACACCGTGATCGACGTAGAGGTCATCTCGTCGTACGCCTGCCCCGAGCAGGTCTTGCTGTTGCCTGTCGGCGTCCTGGGCTTTGGTGGAGACGCGTGCGTAACCGATGAGCTTTGACATTGGATTCCTCTCAATGTGTCTCGTAAGAGTGTTTGTTTACATCCAACGTAGCACATACTTGCGAGACATAGTTGCGAGACATGCGCGCAGTTAATTTCTCGGGGGTGGCTGGGTGTCTCGCTGATGTGCCTTAAAACCCATGCGTTGTGAGACGGTCGTGCCGCCCAGGTGCGCCATTGGCACCTCCGGTCAAGCGGTCCATAGAATCCAGAAACTGCTAACGCATCAGTAGAGTTGACGGATCAGCATCGACCACGCGTGAACGGAGATAAGTATGACGAGTGGGAACAATTTCTTGCGCGGTTTACTAGACGAAGCAGGAGACCTGATACGAAGAGTCGGGCGTAATCTTGTCGACGGTTCATATAACTCCGGATACGAGGAAGCAGCCTCTGTCTGCTTGGGCGTTCTTTCCAAAAACATTGACGACCTGATGAACAAGATCAAGCCTGGTAGTTATCTAAGCGATCAGGAGCAGTTTCTGCTGTCAAAACTGACTGAGCTGAAATCGGCAACAGAAAAAGACTTGCAGGATTTTCGGGGCGTCACAGCACCAGATGCAGCAAGAGGCTGAGGTCGCTGCCCAGCACGCTTGCCTGCACTCGGACCGGGTTACTGCCGCAGCGGAGTGGAGGCGGTAGCAATCTATAGTGACTGACTGGTTGGCTGCGTGTGGCCACGAAAAGTTCGGGGGAGAGATGGATCAACAAACTGCCCAACTGCTGGTTGCAGGTGGAGGATTCGTGGCCACCTTGTTAGGCGTATTGATCACCCAGACATTCAACAGCAGGGGGGAGACGCGTCGACGCAGGCATGAGGCGAGTTCTCGATGGCATGACGAGAACTACCGCGTCTGTGCGGCCATCGTCACCAAAGCCACCGCGGTGGAGCGAAGTCTTTATAGTGCGGCCTCAATGCTCGACGACAGTGAGCGTGAGCCCCGCATGCCAGGCACGAAAAGCATTTTGCTTTCTCCCAAGGAGGGTATCGAGGGCGTCTTCGACGGGATCACCAGGGAGATTCTTGTTGAAGCCGTTGAAGACGGCTTCAAAGTCCTTGATGAGCTGGATGATCTTACGGGAGAGCTGGCCATCATCGGCACTCCAGAGCAGGCCGCGACGGCGAGGCTGCTGGCAGAACAGCTGCTCGATGCCGTCGGCTGCTTGGAGACGTTCGCCCAATCATCGCTTGCCTATGCGGAGGTATTGGCCATACGCGACGCGAGGGAATCCTTCGCAGAGGCTGCCCGCGATAATCTGCTGGCTGCTCCCAAATGACCCCCGGGGGGTGACCCCACCGGGCGTCTCACTCGCCCGGTAGTGGTTAGCACGCTTTGTTGCGTACGGGTTAGAAGGTTTTTCTCCGACGCCGGATGGCTTAGGGGGCGGAGATTATTCTTGGGTGATGATGTTTCACTACGTCAGTCACCCGGGCGCACCCGACCGACTGCTCAGGACTTTGCTTTATGAATTGAGTGTTCAAGCGCTTTCGGCTCGGGATGCGGGACAGCGTTTGCTGGGCAAGCCTGCAGTTCCATGGGACGACATCCAACTCCTGATCTCTCATTCGGCAGCCGTGGGCACATTTTTGTGGCCGCTTCGAACGCGGAACAGGCGCTTGAGGGAGGCCTTTCCAGCACGCGGCGAGGTCCTCCGCAAGATCACCGATGTGGGGATCGACCTTACGCCCATTAAGAATCTTCGAGACTCTATGGTGCATATCGACGAGAAGTTCGAGCAGTTCATTCTGGATCATCCGGAAGAGCCCATTTTTCTTCGAACTATCGGGAATCATGAGCGAACGACAGGAAACTTTCTCTCTTGGATTCCGGATACGACTACGGTGACTTTCTTCGAGCATCAGGTTGAGGTTGAGCCGTTGGTTTCCCTGCTAGACCAAGTTGGCCGCAAGGCGTCCAGTGCTTTAATGATGTATACCGGCCCGGGCGATGTGTTGGCGGGTGACCCGTTCACGGGATCGCGCCCCTTTATGATGCTGCCGCCGATGTTTCCAACGACAGAACGCGACACTACGGAGATGTAAAGTCGCTCTCGAAAAATCCGGCAAGATAGCTTTATGGCCTCAACTTCCTTCGCAAAGCTGCTCGACAAGCTCTACTTCACCGCAAGCGATCAGCATGACAAGGGAAGCAAGTTTGAACGCCTGATGCGTTCTTATCTGCAAGTTGACCCCGCGTACGTGGACCGCTTCAGCGACGTCTGGCTCTGGAAGGACTGGCCCGGCCGGAACGGCAAGGTGGACACGGGCATCGATCTAGTGGCCAAAGAGCGCGAGACGGGCGCTCTTGTGGCTGTGCAATGCAAATTTTACGATCCGGCCTCTACTCTCCAGAAGCATCACATTGACTCGTTCTTCACGGCGCTCGGCAAAGCGGATTTCTCTTACGGCCTCATCGTCAGCACCACGGATAAGTGGAGCAAGCACGCCGAGGATGCGCTGCAGGATCAGTCCAAGCTCATCAACCGCTTGAGATTCCAGGATCTTGCGGACTCTGTTATCGATTGGTCGACGTTTGATCTGGATCAGCCAGAGGAGATGGAGCGCAAGGCCAAGCTAAGCCCGCACTCGTACCAACGGACTGCCATTAACAATGTCGCCGAGGGCTTCCGAACCAGTGATCGGGGCAAACTGATCATGGCATGCGGCACAGGCAAAACGTTTACGTCGCTGAAAATAGTTGAAGAGCAAGTTCCAGCTGGAGGCTCGGTCCTTTTTCTGGTGCCGTCCATCTCACTCCTCCAGCAATCACTCGTAGTGTGGACGTCACAGGCGGAAGTCCAGCTTCGGCCCTTGGCGGTTTGCTCGGATACAAAGGTCGGCAAGAAGCAGGACGAGGACGCCAGCCCTCACGATCTGGCATTTCCGGCATCAACAGACCCGCAAAAGCTTTTCGCACGCGCGACCATTGGCATCGGGCAGGAGGCCGTGACAGTTGTATTCTCGACCTACCAGTCCATAGACGTGGTCGCTCAGGCCCAGGCTCTGGGCCTGCCTGAGTTTGACCTGATCATCTGCGATGAAGCCCACCGCACAACGGGACTAACCCAGGGCGACGACGACGATTCAGCATTCGTTCGCGTCCACGACCAGGGGTTCCTAAAGGCCAAGCGGCGGCTATACATGACTGCCACGCCTCGAATCTATGTTCAAGAGTCCAAGACCAAAGCCGCCGAGAACGACGTCAAAGTCTTTTCGATGGATGATGAGGCAACTTACGGACCCGAGTTTCACCACCTCGGTTTCGGCGAAGCGGTCGGCCTCGGAAGGCTCGCCGACTACAAGGTGCTGGTCCTCGCAGTGAACGAAGATTCGGTCAACAAGACGTTCCAGCAAACGCTCCAAGAAAACGGCGAACTGAAGATCGAAGACGTAGCCAAGATCGTTGGCTGCTGGAACGGCTTATCCAAACGCGGCGTTCAGGTTACGGCGAAAGATGACGATACCGCCGACGACCAATTGGCTCCTATGCGTCGGGCGGTCGCATTTGCCCAGAACATACGCGAATCCAAGAAAATCGCGGGAATGTTCGCTGAGGTCACCGACCAGTTGCTCCTCGGTGATGGGGAGGCGCTCCGCTGTGAAGCCGAACATGTGGACGGTACGTTCAACGTCCTCGACAGAAGCGCCAAACTTGATTGGCTCAAAGCGGATGCCTCTGACGATGGAAACGTTTGTCGTATCCTTTCCAATGCTCGATGCCTATCCGAGGGCGTAGACGTTCCAGCGCTTGACGCGGTGATGTTCCTAAATCCACGCAACTCTCAGGTCGATGTTGTCCAGGCCGTTGGCAGGGTCATGCGTACGTTCAGCGGTAAGGACTATGGATACATCATCCTGCCGATTGCGGTTCCTGCAGACCAAGCGCCCGAAGAAGCGTTGAAGGACAATAAGAAGTACAAAGTTGTATGGGACGTCCTGCAGGCTCTGCGGGCCCACGACGACCGGTTCAACGCGATGATCAACAAGATCGACCTGAACAAGGACCGCGATGACAAGCTGCAGATTATTGGCGTTGGCGCCTCCGGCGACGACCAAGAACGTCCTGGGAACGATCTAGCTAAGGGTGTGCAGACCACCCTCAATTTCCCAAATCTGGAGGAGTGGCGTAACGCCATCTACGCCAGGATTGTTCAGAAAGTCGGCGACAGAAAGTATTGGGAAGACTGGGCGAAGGACGTCCAGCAGATCGCTGAGCGGCACACGATGCGCATCAATGGCATCCTCGACGATCCCACGTCCGGTGTGCAAGAACCCTTCGACCGATTCCTCGATGGCCTCCGAGGAAACCTGAACGACAGCATTGGTCGAGCCGATGCCGTGGACATGCTTTCCCAGCACTTGATCACGAAACCGGTCTTCGACGCTCTATTCGAGGGCTACTCCTTCGCGAAGCACAACCCTGTTTCGCTAGTCATGGAAGAGATGCTCTCCAAGCTGGAAAGCAAGTCGCTGGAGGCCGAGACCGACACGCTTGAGAAGTTCTACGATTCTGTCCGAATGAAGGCTGGGGGCATCACCGATGCCGAGGGCAAGCAGCAGATCATCATGCAGCTATACGAGAAATTCTTCAAGCTTGCCTTCCCTAGGGCCGCGGAGTCCCTGGGTATCGTCTACACGCCCACCGAGATTGTGGACTTCATCATCCATGGAGTGAACGACTTACTTGGAGCCGAGTTCGGTGTGTCGCTTAGCGACCCCGGCGTACACGTACTCGACCCCTTCACGGGAACCGGAACATTTATTGTGCGGCTCCTGCAGTCCGGACTGATCAAGCCCGAGGATCTTCTTTACAAGTACACCAACGAGCTGCATGCGAACGAAATCCTCCTGCTCGCGTATTACATAGCTGCCATCAACATCGAAGCCACTTTTCATGGACTCACGTCGGAAAATCAGCGGGAAGCTTCCGACGGAGAATACGTCTCCTTTGAGGGCATAGTCTTGGCCGACACGTTTCAGATGACTGAAGACGGCGACACTGCCGACCACTTGATCTTCCCTCAGAACAATGAGCGCGCAACCAGACAGCTGGCCACCGACATCCGAGTAATCGTCGGCAACCCGCCCTATTCGGTGGGACAGACCAGCCAGAATGATGGGAATGCAAATCTCCGGTACACAACTCTGGACAAGTCCATAGAAAACACCTATGCAGCTCGTTCCACAGCGCTCCTCAAGAGAAACCTCTACGATTCATACATCCGAGCTATTCGCTGGGCCTCTGACCGAATCAAAGACCATGGCATCATCGGCTTCGTCAGCAACGGCGGTTACATCGACGGAAATAATGCTGACGGGCTCCGAAAGTCCTTGCAGGACGAATTTGATTCCATCTACATCTACAACTTGCGAGGCAACCAGCGCACGGCAGGTGAGCTCTCGCGCAAAGAGGGTGGGAAGGTCTTTGGCAGCGGCAGCCGCAGCACAATCGCCATCATGTTTCTGGTCAAGAACCCAGTGCGCCGAGCTGGCGCATCCAGTGGCGCTTCGATTCGCTATCGCGACATAGGTGACTATCTCACTCGCGAACAGAAGCTGGAGGCTATTGCCTCCAGTAGTATCGCGTCCTTGCCCTGGGAACATCTCAAACCCAACGCAGATGGCGACTGGATCAATCACAGGAGCAATGCGTTCGAGAAATTCACTGCAATCGCGTCTAGGGATGGACAGCCGACCTCCATCTTTGCCTCCTATACTCTTGGCCTCAGCACGAGCCGGGATGCGTGGGTCTATAACTCGTCCGAATCTGCACTTCTCACCCGTGTTGAGTCTATGATCGATACGTTCAATGAACAGGTCGTAAGCTTTCGCGAATGCCGTTCGCAAGCTCCAGATACAGCAGCCAAAGACCTCGTCGAGTCCTTTATCGATCGCGATCCGAACAGGATTAGTTGGTCCCGGGGCCTGAAGGGCCGGCTAGTGCGAGGCGAGCCCATTGTCTTCGACAAAGCAAAGGTTCGCACCGGGGTCTATCGACCATTCGAAAAGCGGCGAGTCTATGTAGACGCCGCAGTCAATGAAGTTCCAGGGCAGGGCGAGAAGTCATTTCCCGCCGATGACGTCCCGAACGTTGGCTTTTATTGCGTCGGCATGAGTTCATCAGTTCCATTCTCCGTACTTGCTGTTGACGCCCTGCCCAACCTGCATCTAACCGGCGCCGGTAGCGGTGGCCAGTTCTACTCCCGGTACACCTACCGGGCCCGGAAAGACACTGCAGATGACTTGTTCACCCAGCTGAATCCGTCGGCGGACACGGCCAATGGGTCCGAGTTTGAGCGCATGGACAATATCACCGACGCGGCACTTGCCGAATACCGCGGAGCGTACGGTGGGAAGGTCACCAAAGACGACATTTTTTACTTCGCCTATGGGCTACTGCACTCGCCTGGATACCGGGCTGAGTTCGCGGCTGACCTGACTAAGATGCTGCCACGTCTCCCGAGACTGGAGGAGGCCGCTGACTTCCGAGAGTTTGCCTCTGCAGGACGTGAACTAGCCGGTCTGCACGTTGGTTACGACAAGGTTGAGCCGTATCCACTGGAGGAGATTCTTAGTGGGTCCACCGATCTGCGTGTGAAAAAGATGGCATTCGGCAAGAATAAGGACCGCAGCCGAATCATCTTTAACCAGCACATCACTCTGGCCGGCGTCCCGGATGCAGCCTATGAGTACATGATCGGCTCAAGGTCCGCCATCGAGTGGGTTATGGAGCGCCACCAGGTCAAAACGGACAAGGCATCTGGCATTGTCAACGACCCCAATGACTGGTGCGACGAAGTCGGTGACCCCAGGTACATCGTCGAATTGGTCAAACGGATTGTGACCGTAAGCCTTGAAACTATGAAAATTGTCGATGCTCTGCCGCCGCTCCGAATTCGGACTGCGTGACAATCTGAATTTACGAAACAGGGCAGGGACCGCATGGCCCCTGCCCTGTTGTTGTATATGTCTAGACGGCCCACGCGGGTGTGCTGTCGAGTTTCATGCCATTGATGGCTTCGAAGATGGCGAGTCGTGCATACCTTTCAAGGCCGCTAACGCCTGGGTGCTGAGCGGTGACAACGGTGCGTCCTGCACCGTCCCTACGCATGAAGTTCAGTTCGAAATCGTTGCGACCCTTGCCGTACCGAAGGATTGAGCCACGGTTTCCGGAGCGGGCATCGTCATCCCAATGATCGGTGTCCGGCAGACGGCCGTACGCGGTCAAGAATCCCTGGTTGTGGGCCATCACGGCTTGGTTCAACTTTTCCGCCGCTGCTCTCACCGAAGCGTAGAAGTCATTTTTGGCCCCGTCGAGGTTGTCGGGGTGAAGACCGAGGGTGCCATTCTCGATTTGGTCACGTAGTTCCTGACTTCGAAGGCTGGCGACTTGGTCGCGTGCCCGTTCTGCTGCTGCCGCTTTCCCTTGTTCTGCGAGCACGGCTGCGCGATGAGCGGTGTCAGACTCGATGAGGTCTGCCTGTCCCAGTCGCGCGTCGCCGGTTCGTATGGCATTTTCGACTTCTGCTATTCGGTTGGCCGTCTCGGCGACAAGAGCCATGGCTTCGACGTGGGAGGCTTCGGCGGCGGCGAGGATTTCCTGTGCTGCTTCAATGCGGATGTTGGTCATGGAGTTCCTGTTCTTCGGGTGGAGGCGCTGTGCGCCGATTGAATTACCGCCTGGGCGGCGTGAGGATGATCGAGCCTCGAGGGGCTGGGGCGGAGCTTGATTTCGCATTCTGGGGCTGTCGCGACTACGTGGGGCGGGGGAGAGTGCTCCACCTGTCGGTCCTGCGTTGGGGAAATGTTGAAACTGTTGGGAAGCAGGCTTCGCATGGCGTTCTTACCTCGTGAAAGCCTTGTTGATGGCCCCATGCGGCCTGCGCGGCACAGCCGTGGCACAGCCCCTGCCGGAGGTATACGGACTTGTTGGCGTCCCATCGCTGAGACTGGCGAAGCGTTTCGGGTTGAGCCATGATGAGTTTTCCTTCCTGCCGGTTAGGCGGCTAGGTCGTAGCGGTCGGTGTGGAGAGTCTTGCGGGGGAGTCCGTGAGCTAGCGCGAAGGAGTCGACGGCCTCCGGCCATTGCTGGACGTAGCGGGCGGGGGTGATCCATTGGCCCGGCCGACGGAGTCTGCTTGTCCGCAATCGAGAGTTTTCCTTGGCGCTGACAGGCCAAAGGTGATCGGGCCTCACACAAAGGGTGTTCGCGCAGACGTGGTCAAGCTGCTGCCTGTTGCCGTGCCCGCCTATCCAGTGGGCGTAAGCCCACCTGTGCGCCAACCAAGTGGAGCCATGAGCGTAGAACTGCCCATAGCCGTCTTCGTTCTGGTTCGCATGCCATTGCCAGCAGTCATTCCTGGGGTGGACTGATTGGCTAAACCTGTGCAGGGCGCGGGTGAGGTGTCCCCGCGGACTGCCGTGAATAATGTCGGGTTCGTGGAGGCGGCAGCGCCCGCGCGCGATTCGATCCCGGGTGCATCCGGGTTTTGAGCATTTGCCCCGTGAGCGGTAGTGGGCCATATAGTGTCGTCGGCACAAACCCAGGCAGTACGTTGAGCCATCGCAAAGTGCTGTTCGGCAAATCTTTTGAATCGTTGAGAGCCTCCTTGGGCTGTAAGAAAGGGCAGTTGCAATCTGTAAGAGAGGGCGAGAAATTCGGCGTGGGGCGACTGGCCCTTTCCGCCTAGTGGCGGGGCGGATTTCGAAGTTCCACCGACACCTCGCTGCGAGCCTGACCCTTGCTGTGGTGGAAGCGGGTATCCGGGTGCGGGTTTGTAACGTGGGCGCTGGTGACTCCTGCACCCACGTGGCGCCCCTGCCCGCCTAGCGGGGCAGAGCTAGCGCGGGTGGGTGAGCGGCCATCCTGTCCGAATGGGGTCCTTAGATTGGCGTCTGCCTGCGTAGCCGAATTGGATGAGCTGGTGCATTGCGCGGCCGGTGCGTTCGTGTCCGAGCCCGGTCGCCTTCCGGAGCTGTAGCCAGCTGCATCGGGCCAAGGTTCCTGGGCCGGTGTAGCAGCTGAGGGCGTAGCCGATGCGTTTGGCGTCTCGGCTGAGCCGCGGGTCGGCTTCGAGGCGTTCGTGGTAGCGCAGCTGAAAAGGGGTGAAGCGCGTCATGGTTCCTTTCGGTTGATCGTGTCCGGCCCCAACGGGCCGGGCTTGTTATCGGGTAACGCGTTGTTGTCTGGCCCAGTGATCTAGGTCGGAGCGGAGGTATTGGCATTTCCCTCCGAATTTGTAGAAGGGGATAGAGGCGGCGCGGCCCTGCCATGTCATCCACTTCTCGGAGACGTTGAGGTACTGCGCGGCCTCGCGGCGGCTCATGTAAGGGGATGGCGTGGGTTCCAGAGGGGCGGTCCTTTCCTGATGTGCCCGGTTATCCGAGTGGCGGTTAAAAAGAAAAGCGAGCCAACGGTTGAAGCCCGAAAGGGCTTCGCAGTTAACTCGCTTAGATGTATTCAATTGTTTTCTGGACGCCCAAGGCGTCTGCTTAGGAAAGACTATAACCCGCCTCTTCGAAGTGATCATTTTGAGATCACACCGGAACATTCCGGGATCACGCATGTCCTTTGGTAGCGAATACACTCGGTAACATTGCGCTGTGTATGAGTAATGTTCGGCCTGCCGGGAATGTGTACTGTCCACGCGAACTCGGCACATGATGCAGTCACCAAGATATGCACGCTCCCGCTGCTGGCGGGCGAGAACATTTCCAGTGCTTTCGTTGTTCCCACTGTCGCATCCTGCATCGATCTCGTCGTGCACTGCAGCAGGCATCCTGATGGACGGCGGCAAGTCACGCAGATCCTGTCGCTGGGCCGCCGCGTGGAGAACGGCATCATCGAATCATCCCTGGTCTTTGGCCTGGAGAACGGCGCCCTGCATCCCCGCGCCAACGCCATGCCTTCGGCGGAGAAATTCTCGAGGGCCGGGTACGACGTCGCCGCTTTGCTGGATCCGCGATGACGGCCACTCTGGTGGGAGCGGTCGCAGGGGTTGGCCTCTTCCTCATTTGGTGGTCCTGCTGGGAGACGCCAAGCCGCGGTCAGCGCGAGCGTAAGCCAGGCCGCCTGGGCGACCTGCTCGCGGCCGCCGGGGTCGACAAAGTCTCGGCGCGCGGCCTGGTGGGGACGTGCCTTGGGCTGGGGATCTTTGTGGCACTGCTCTTTTACGCGCTTAGCCGCTCCTGGCCTATCGCCGGCTGCTTCGGGCTCTTCGGCGCGTGGCTGCCGATCACCATCCTCCGCTGGCGGGCCAGGAAACGGACGGCAATGCTGCGCCAGCTCTGGCCCGACGTCGTCGATCACCTGCGCTCTGCAATCCGGGCAGGCCTGCCCCTGCCTGAAGCCCTTATCCAGCTCGGGGACAAGGGGCCCGAGGAACTGCGGCCCCTCTTTCGCGAGTTCGGTGCCGACTACCGCGCCGGTGGCCAGTTCGATGGCTCTCTGAACAAGCTGAAACAGCGGCTGGCCGACCCCGTTGCCGACCGCATCATCGAAGCACTCCGGTTGACGCGCGAAGTAGGCGGCTCCGACCTCGGGAAGCTCTTGGGCACACTGGCTGAATTCCTGCGGGAAAACGCACGGACCCGCAGCGAGCTTGAGGCGAGGCAGTCCTGGACCATCAACGCCGCACGGCTCGCCGTCGCTGCGCCGTGGATCGTGATGATCCTCCTCGCGACAAGGCCCGAGGCAATCCAGGCATACAACACGCCCATGGGTGCCGCAGTACTGCTCGGGGGCTTGGTGGTCTCTTTGGTCTGCTACACGATCATGTTGAAGATCGGGGCGCTGCCGCAGGACGAAAGGGTGCTCCGATGATTCCCTATTCTCCTGCAGCGGTGGCGTGTGGAATCGGCCTCGGTCTGGGGTTGTGGCTCGTGATTTTCCGGTCCCCTCCGATGCGCCCCCTGACACTGTCGGAGCGGATTGAGCCCCAACTGAAGTCGCAGAACCTGGAGTCGCGACTCCTTCGCGCCGGAGAGCAGAACCTCACGCCATTCGGCCCCCTTGAACGGATCCTCCGTCCCGTCTTCCGCGACTGGCTGTCCGCACTGGGAAGACTCAACCCCTCGCCAGGGGCCACCTCGCGGCGGCTTGCCCAGTCTGGAATCAACAAGTCACCCATCGACTTCCGAGCCGAGCAGTTGCTGTGGGCCGCGGCCGGTTTCGTTTTTTCGCTCACCGTCATCCTCATTGGTGCCGCAGCGGGCAGGTTCAGCCCTTTCCTCGCGGCCGGGGTGATCATTGGCAGTGCTGCAGCGGGCTTCGTGCTGCGCGATTACTGGCTCGGCGTCCAGGTCCGGCGACGGGAAACCCGGATGATGGCAGAGTTCCCCAGCCTTGCCGAACTAATGGCCCTGGCGGTCGGCGCAGGGGAGAGCGCGACAGGCGCCCTGGACCGCGTCTGCAGAAGTGCGAAAGGCGAACTGTCCAAGGAATTCTCGAAGATCCTCGCGGAGACAAGGGCAGGCAAGCCCCTGGTTCTGGCCTTGCAGGAGTTCTCCGCGCGAACCGACCTTGCACCGCTGGTCAGGTTCGTCGACGGCATCATCGTCGCGGTGGAACGGGGCACACCCCTCGCAGACGTGCTCCGCGCCCAGGCGCAGGACGTACGCGATTCAGCGAAGCGCGACCTCATGGAAGCCGCAGGGAAGAAGGAGATCGCGATGATGGTCCCGCTGGTTTTCGGAGTGCTTCCCCTGACCGTGGTCTTCGCGGTGTTCCCCGGTCTCGCGGCCATCAACCTGGGCTTCTGACGATGAGTACAACCCGAAGCCCGCACTTCAGCAACACCCTTCAAGTCCCCTCAACGAAACAGGAATAGGACGCAAAGATGAAAACCATGGGAAACCGCTGGGCGACGCTGCTTCTTTCCTTGACGGCCTTGCTGCAGCTCCAGATGATCCGGGCTGTTCGCCTGCACCCGCGTCAGGCCGCACAGTACGACGCCAGTTCCGATTACCGCCGGGAGGCGCCGGCAGCCGAAAGCGATCATCCCGAGCGCGGCGACGTACCGGGCTGGGTGATGATTACGTTGATGTCAGCGGTCCTGGTGGCGGCCCTGCTGGCGCTCGCAGGCCCTGCACTTGAGGCCATGTTCAACCAGGCAATGGACAAGGTGGGGAACTGAACCATGAGGAGGGCTGCTCCCCGCACGGCTGAGCAGCCGGCGCTGTCCCGGGCAGGCGAGCGGGGATCGGCCGTGGTGGACTTCGTCCTGGTCGGCGGGCTGCTGACGGTGTTCTTCCTGGCGATAGTCCAGCTGACACTGGTCCTCCATGTCCGGAACACCCTCATCGATGCTGCCGCCTCCGGGGCGCGGTACGGAACCCTCGCTGACCGCAATGCCTCCGACGCCGAAGAACGGACCCGCAGCCTCATAAGCCTGGCCCTCAACCCGGGCTTCGCGGAACACATCAGTACCCAGGAAGTGGACGTCCACGGCATGCGCACCCTGGAAGTCACGGTCCGCTCTCCCATGCCTGTCATTGGCCTCATTGGGCCGCGGGACCTGCTGGAGGTGAAGGGGCATGCAGCCGTTCAGCCCTGACCCGGCCACCCGAAAAACAATGCCCGGCTGGAAAACAACGCCCTGCTCCAAAGAAATGCCCGACTACCATCCCGTGCTGGGCTCCAAGGCGCACCTGCGCTTCCGGACCCGCCTGGCAGAAGCACTTTGCCGGGAGCGGTCCGGGGACGCCGGCCCGCAGAATCCATCCGGGGAGCGGTCCGGGGACGCCGGCCCGGGAGACAGATCCCAGGAGTCCGCGCCTGCCTGCCGGAAAAGCGGGAACCAGCCGCGCCTGACACATGAACAGGGAAGCGCAGTGGTCGAGTTTACGTTCCTTGCACTCCTGTTGATGGTCCCGCTTGTGTACTTCGTCATCACGGTCGGGCAGATCCAGGGAGGCTCCTTCGCCGTGGTGGGCGCCGCGGACCAGGCAGCGAAGGTCTACGTGGCCCAGCCCGATGCTGTAACCGCCCAGGCTGCAGCCGAGCAGGCGGTGGCACTTGCCCTCTCCGATTTCGGTCACCAGGCGGACCGGGCCAGCATGACCACCGCCTGCAGCCCCGCAGACTGCCAGGCGGCGGGCAGTACGGTAACAGTGACGGTGAGCCTGAGTGTGCCGCTGCCGTTCATCCCCTTTGCCGAGGGGCTGTCCGCCACAGAAGTTCAAGCGTCATCCTCCCAGCTGGTAGGGCGGTACCGATGAAGCGCAGGGAACCGGACGAGAACGGCCAGTTGATGGTCATGATCCTCGGCTACGTGGTCCTGGCGCTCCTGGTGGCCACGGTGGTCATCGGAATATCCGCCGTCTATCTGGAGCACAAGCGCCTGCTGTCCCTGGCGGACGGGGCCTCGCTTGCTGCTGCGGACAGCTACACGCTGGGGGAAGTCTCAACACAGGGCGGCAGCCCCTCGGCAGTCCTCAACCCTTCCCGCGTCCGGAACGTGGCAGCCGACTTCGTTGCCAGGAGCCCTGCCTCGCAACGTTTCTCCAGCCTTGCCGTCGCGGGGGCAACGGGTACGCCGGACGGTTCCACCGCCGTCGTGGTCCTCACAGCCGCCGTCCACCCGCCTGTGGTGAATTTCCTGATACCCGACGGCATCCCCATTGAAGCGACGTCAACCGCGCGCTCGCGGTTGACCCGGTAGGACGCAGGCCGCCGAGCCGGCCGGTATTCCCCGATAGCGTAGGCTTAAACCACCATGGCCAATATTGATTTTTCCGCTGAAATCCGCGCGCTCCGCGCCACCTACGAGTCCATCGAACGCGTCACCGACGTGGAGGCGCTCAAGGAAGACATCGCCGAACTCAGCGAGCGGGCGGGGGAGCCGAACCTTTGGGACGATCCCGCGGCCGCGCAGAAAGTCACTTCCCGGCTGTCCCACCGCCAGTCTGAACTGGAGCGCCTCACCAACCTGGAGTCCCGGATCGACGACCTCGAGGTCCTGGTGGAACTCGGGCAGGACGAGGACGACGCCGACTCGATGGGGGAGGCCGCTGCCGAACTCGAGTCCATCAAGAAGGCCCTCAAGGACCTGGAAGTGGTCACCCTGCTGTCCGGCGAATACGACGAACGCGAAGCTGTGGTCTCCATCAGGGCCGGTGCGGGCGGGGTGGACGCGGCTGACTTCGCCGAAATGCTCATGCGGATGTACCTCCGCTGGGCTGAGCGGCACGGGTACCCCACCACGGTCATGGATACCTCGTACGCGGAGGAAGCCGGACTGAAATCAGCCACTTTTGAGGTGAAGGCGCCGTATGCGTACGGCACGCTCAGCGTGGAAGCCGGCACCCACCGCCTTGTCAGGATCAGCCCGTTCGACAACCAGGGACGCCGCCAGACGTCGTTCGCAGCCGTTGAAGTCATTCCGCTGATCGAGCAGACAGACTCGATCGAGATCCCGGACAACGAAATCAGGGTGGACGTATTCCGTTCCTCCGGCCCGGGCGGCCAATCGGTCAACACCACCGACTCCGCCGTCCGCCTCACCCACATCCCCACAGGCACCGTGGTCTCCATGCAGAACGAGAAATCGCAGCTGCAGAACCGCGCAGCTGCCATGCGCGTGCTGCAGTCCCGGCTCCTGCTGCTGAAGAAGGAACAGGAGGACGCGGAAAAGAAGGCGCTGGCCGGCGACGTCAAGGCCTCCTGGGGCGACCAGATGCGCTCCTATGTCCTGAATCCGTACCAAATGGTGAAGGACCTGCGCACCGAACACGAGGTGGGCAATACGTCCGCGGTGTTCGACGGCGAGATTGACGATTTCATCGACGCGGGCATCCGCTGGCGTACTGACAACCGCAACGCTGAAAAGTAGGCGCTCCTCCCGGGTCCTCCCGACTGGCCGCGGGCTGATCCGGCGACACGCCACCGAAAGCCCCCCAACCGCCGGCCATCCTGCGTATAGTCGAGGGGCCGGGGCCCTACTTTCCCCAAACGAAAACCCGTGCACCGGCTGCAGAACTGGGCTGCATCAGACGGATCAGCCATGCCCTGCAGGGTACTTAGGGCCATGATCCGATTCGAAAATGTCACCAAGGTTTACGACCAGAAAGCCCGACCGGCACTGGATTCCGTCAATCTTGAGATCGACCGCGGCGAATTCGCCTTCCTCGTGGGTGCTTCCGGTTCCGGGAAGTCCACCTTCCTCCGGCTGGTGTTGAAGGAAGACCGCGCCACCTCCGGTGCGGTGTACGTCGCGGGCCAGAATGTCGCCAAGATCTCCAGCTGGCGTGTTCCCCGCCTCCGGCGCGGCATCGGCGTCGTCTTCCAGGACTTCCGGCTCCTGCCGCAGAAGAACGTGTTCGCCAATGTGGCGTTCGCCATGCAGGTCATCGGCAAGAGCCGCAGCGTGATCCGCGACACCGTCCCCGAGGTCCTCAAAACAGTAGGGCTCGAAGGCAAGGAACACCGCATGCCGCACGAGCTGTCCGGCGGCGAGCAGCAGCGCGTTGCCATCGCGCGCGCCGTGGTCAATCGGCCTGGAATCCTCCTCGCGGACGAACCGACAGGAAACCTTGACCCCACCACCTCCATGGGAATTATGGGCGTGTTGGACAAGATCAACCAGAACGGAACCACGGTGGTGATGGCCACCCACGACGACGACATCGTCAACGAGATGCGCAAGCGGGTGGTGGAACTCAAGAACGGCGTGGTGATCCGCGACGAAGCCAGGGCCTTGTACACCTCGATGATCCCCGTCGTCGGGCAGTCCCGGCGGCTGAAGGACGCCAGCGGCAGGGAAGCGCCCGACGCCGGCCTTCCGGGCAACGGTGCCGAAGGCGAGGCCCAGCGGTGAGGCTCGCATTCATTCTTTCCGAGATCGGCAGCGGCCTGCGCCGCAACCTTTCCATGGTGGTCTCAGTCATCCTGGTTACGTTCGTGTCCCTCACGTTCGTGGGCGCGGCCGGCATGCTGCAGATGCAGATCAACCAGATGAAGGGCTACTGGTACGACAAGGTCCAGGTGGCCATCTTCCTTTGCAGCGAAGGTTCGACGGCGCCGGGTTGCGCCTCGGGGCCCGTCACCCCTGAGCAGCAACAGGGCCTGAACGCGCTCCTGGAGTCACCGGCCGTGGCGCAGTACATCAATGACTTCCAGTTCGAGTCCAAGGATGAGGCCTACAAGCACTTCAAGGACCAGTTCTCCAACTCGCCCATCGTTGATTCCGTGACGCCGGACCAGTTGCCGGCATCGTTCCGGATCAATATGAAGGACCCGGAGAAGTACCAGATCATCAGCGAGACCTTCTCCTCCCAGCCGGGCGTGGAAACGGTGATTGACCAGCGCCAGCTGCTCGAACGCCTCTTCTCGGTGATGAACGGGGCTTCCCTGGTGGCAGTGGGCATTGCAGGTGTGATGATCGTCTGCGCGATCCTGCTGATCGCCACCACCATCAGGCTCTCTGCATTCAGCAGGCGCAGGGAAACCGGAATCATGCGGCTTGTCGGTGCATCCAAGACCGTTATCCAGTTGCCGTTCATCCTCGAGGGCGTCATAGCGGCGGTCATCGGTGCAGCCCTGGCCTCGGGCACCCTGTGGGCAGTGGCCCAGTTCTTCCTGGGCGACTACATGTCCCGCCAGTACCCTGACACGGCCTTCATCTCCTCCGGCCAGACCCTGATCCTCGCACCGGCGCTGCTGGTCCTTGGCGGATCCTTGGCAGGAATTTCGTCTCTCTTGACCCTACGCAGATATTTGCGCGTTTAGGCTGTGCACACCGACCGAGGAATGCCCATGAACGTAACTGATCAGACCTTGCACCGCCCCCGGCACAGCCGCGGGCGGACCGCTGCCCGCCGTTTGGGGATCGTCAGCGGCGTGCTCACCATCATCCTTTCCGCCGGGATGGCCGTTGCGACACCCGTCGCTTTCGCAGACGACCTCGAAGACCGCAAGGCTGCGCTCGAGGCTGAGGCTGCGCGTGTCCAGGCGTCCCTGGAGTTCGTCGATTCCCGGATTGCCAAGGCCGCCGGTGACCTGGTGATCTACCAGGGCCAGCTGCCGGGTGCGCAGCAGGCGCTGCTTGAAGCCCAGGGGCGGGTCGCCGGGGCGGTCAAGGAAGTCGAAGCCCTGTCGGCCCGCGTGGACATGGCCCAGCAGAACAAAGCCAAGATCACCCAGCAGCTGGAAACAGACAAGCAAAAGATCGCGGACACCAAAAAACTGATCGGGCAGATCGCCACCCAGGCCTACAAGTCCGGCGGCGTTCCCTCCAACCTGTCGCTCTTCTTCGGTTCCAACAGCGGCAGCAGCCTGACCGAAACCATGGACCTCGCGGACCAGGCCATGCGCAGCCAAAACGCTGCCATGGACAAGCTCAGCCAGCAGAATGCCACCAACATCAACTCCGAAGCGCGGCTTCAGGCCGTCGAAGCGGAGATCAAGGACCTGAAGGCCAAGGCAGATGCCGCGCTGGAGCGGGAGAAGGCGGCCCGCGATGAGGCTGCGGCCAAGAAGGCTCAGGTTGACCAGCTGATTGCCGATACCACCCGGCTCGATGCCGAGCTCCAGGCGGCCAAGCCCGGGATCCAGGCGCAGCTGGCCGGCGTGCAGGCCAACCAGAACCAGGTGGCCAACGAAATTGCTGAACGTGACCGCAAGGCCCGCGAGGCGTGGGAAGCAGAACAGCGCCGGCAGGCTGAGGCCGCAGCTGCTGCCGCTGCCGCCGCGGCCGCTGCAGCGAACCGCCCCGCCCCGCCTGTCCAGCCGTACGTACCGCCGGCGGCCGGATCGCCGTCGGCCTTTGGCCTCCGCCATCCCTTTGACGGCAGCATTCCCATCACCTCCGGCTTTGGATACCGCACCACTCCGCCGGGAACGATCGACTTCTACGGCACCGGCGGCTACATGCACACCGGCATCGACTTCGGTGCCGCCTGCGGCACCCCCGTGTATGCGGCGGCTGCCGGGGAGGTCTTCAGCTCCGGGTGGAACTCCGCCGACGGTGGCGGGTGGCGCGTCAAGATCGATCATGGCGTGATGCAGGGCAACACCCTGACCACCATCTACTACCACAACTCGAGCATCGTGGTTTCAAACGGGCAGCGGGTCTCGCAGGGCCAGCTGATCGCGTACTCGGGCAGCACCGGCAACTCCACCGGCTGCCATGCCCACTTCGAAACCTGGCTCAACGGCAGGGCTGTGGACCCCATGGGCCTGCTGTAGGGGACAAGCGCCGCTGCCGTAGACTTGTATAGCTCCGGGCCGAAGGCCCGGAGGCATCCGACCTGAACCCGAGGAGTTTTCCCGTGCCGAAAGAAAGTGGCCGTAAGGTGGTGGCCACCAACCGCAAGGCCCGGCACGACTATCACGTGCTGGACACTTACGAGGCCGGCATCGCACTGATGGGCACCGAGGTGAAGTCCCTGCGCGAGGGCCACGCCTCGATGGTGGACGGATTCTGCACGTTCTACAACGACGAACTGTGGATGGAAGCGATCCACATTCCCGAGTACAACCAGGGCAGCTGGACAAACCACGCTGCGCGCCGCCGCCGTAAGCTGCTGCTGCACCGCGAGGAGCTCATCAAGATTTCCCGCAAGGTCCAGGAAGCCGGTTACACCATCGTGCCGCTCCAGCTGTACTTTGTGGACGGCCGGGCCAAGGTGGAAATCGCCGTTGCCCGCGGTAAGCGTGAGTATGACAAGCGGCAGACGCTGCGGGAACAGCAGGACAACCGTGAGGCCCAGCGCGAGATGCGCGAGCGCAACCGCCGCCGCTAGGAATTATTTCGGCAGGGCGTGCGTTAGTATGGATAGTCCGGCAGGCTTGCCAGCCGGTTTGGTAACAAAATACGGGGATGATCGGTTTCGACGGTGTTAGTCGCGACAGGTGAAGCGGGCCGAGGATGCAGAATTATCTCGTAAACGCTTTCTGCAAACCAATAAGTGCCGAATCTAAGCGCACTGACTTCGCTCTCGCTGCCTAAGCAGTAAGACAGTCCGTCAGCCCGGGGTTGCTATCGCCCCGGATCCTGGCGTCATTTAGATAGCCACTGCTGTTTGCTCCCGTCATCGGAGTAAACGGGACTTTTAGATGACTGGGCCCGGATCAGCCAGCTGTTTGCGGCATGGCTGGGGCCGAGAAAATCCGACGCAAACTGCGCCCGGAGAAGCCCTGACAACACGACATCGGACGGGGGTTCAATTCCCCCCATCTCCACCCCGGCGGGCCGGACATTCACAGGATGTCCGGCCCGCTTCGAAAAACACCCCGGTCTTCGGACCGGGGTGTTTTTCTTTGCTCATGATCCACGTCCGGGCCAAAATACTCTAGCGGGTGGCCCGGCAGGCCGGTACCGTCCACTCCATGCACAACGACCCGCCGCAACCGCCCACTGAAGTACTGGACGCCGGAACATGCTGGGACCTCCTGCATGGAGTGTCCGTCGGCCATCTGGCCGTGCTGGTGGACGGATATCCGGAAGTCTTCCCCGTCAACTACAAGGTGGATCAACAGTCGGTGATCTTCCGCACCGGGGAAGGAACCAAGCTGCGGGCCGCCGGGGGACCACTCGCCGTCGCGCTTGAAGCAGACGGCCACGACGACGTCCAGGCGTGGAGCGTGCTGGTCAAAGGCAAGGCCGTCATCCTGGAGCCGTCAGAGGAGCTCCTGTCCGGGGCGGCCCTCACGTTGTTTCCCTGGCAGGCCGGAGAAAAGGACCACTTTGTCCGAATCGTCCCCACGTCCGTCAGCGGCAGGCGCTTCACCATCACGTCCCCGCTGACGTGGTGGAACCACGTGGGGCAACGAGCGGGCAGGGACACTGCGTAGCCGGCGGCGGGCCCATCGGCCCTTTGCTGAACGACTCCTTGCTGGTAGCACTGACCTATGATCGCGTCCCCCACCGCCGCCGCTGCCAAGCCTCCGTTCGACGCCGTCATTTTCGACCTGGACGGGGTGGTCACCAACACGGCCCTGGTCCACCATGCCGCATGGAAGGACGCCTTCGACCGGATCCTGCAGGACCCGAGGATTCCGTCCGGTACCAACCGTGCCCCGCTCAGCAGGTCGGACTACCTCACCTTCATCGATGGCATGCCCCGCGAGGAAGGCGTGGTGCGGTTCCTGGCAAGCAGGGGAGTGCATCTTGAGAAAGGCCAGGAGACAGATGAGGCCGGAGCCTGGACCGGCTTCGGCCTGGGCCGGTGGAAGAACGCCCTGTTCCTGGAACACCTCCAGCGGGATGGCGTCCAAAGCTACCCCGGAACGCTGCAACTGCTGCAACGGCTCGCACGCGCGGACGTGCCAACGGCCGTCGTCACGTCAAGCCGGAACGCCGCGTCGGTTCTGGCGGCAGCGGGCATACAGGGCTTCTTCACCGTGGTGTTGGACGGAGCGGCGGCGGCACGTCTTGGGCTGCAGGGAAAGCCGGCACCTGACGCTTTCCTTGAGGCGGCAGCCAGGCTGGGAGTCGCTCCATCGCATGCCGTGGTGATTGAGGACTCCGCTGCAGGCGTCGAGGCAGGGCGGCGGGGCGGTTTTGGCCTCGTGGTGGGGATCGACCGCGCCGGCAACCGCAGGCAGCTCGAAGCCGCGGGCGCCGGAACAGTCCTCAACGACGTGGGAGAGCTGGACCTGGGCCAGGTCATCGGCAATGCCTGGCACCTCGTGTTCGAAGGTTTCGACGCCGCGCACGAGGGACACCGGGAAGCCCTGACCACCCTTGGCAACGGTTATATGGGCGTCCGTGGGGCGGCGCCGGAGGGTGGTCCGTTCAGCTACGCAGGAATGTACCTCGCCGGCGTCTACAACCGTGTCAGGGCAAAGTCCGCCGACGAGATGCTGCTGGAAGAACACATGGTCAACGCACCCGACTGCCTTCCCCTTGATCTTCGCCTGCCCGGACGGCAATGGTGGTCGGAGGGCGGCATGGCCGTGGTGCGCGAGCGGAGGGTCCTGGACCTCAAGAGGGCGGTGCTGGAGCGAAGGCTGTTACTGGAGGGTCCGGACCGGCGGCGCCTGGAAGTGGTACAGACCCGCTTTGCGTCCATGGCCGAACCCCACCTGCTGGCCCTTCAAACGGTTATTACGGCACTGGGCTGGAGCGGAGCAGTTGAGGTCCGCAGCGGAATCAACGCCGGTGTCCGCAATGCCAACCTGCCCGAACGCGCCCAAGGATCCGATGTCCACCTGGCTGACAGGACAGCCCCGCCGTGCCCGGACCAGGACCTGCCCCCGGACGCCGCCTCCGTCGTCGAAGCTGAAACCACCCAAAGCCTGATCCGCATCGCCGCAGCCTACCGGACCCATGTTTCTCCTGAGGCGGCCGGAACCGAGGTAGGCAGGAAAGGGGCTTTCCACTTCCGGACCCTGCGGCTCTCCCTCGAGGCCGGTATCCCAGTACAGATCACCAAGACGGTGGCGGTGGTGACGTCCCGCGACCGGGCCATCGCCTCGCCGGAAACGGGGGCCCGTGCGGTCCTTGAGCGTACCGGCGGAAACTTCGATGCGCTGCTGGCGGCGCACGAGGAGGCATGGCGGCGCGAGCTCCGTCCGTTCCTGGTGGAGATTGACGCGCCGGTCCAGGTGCGGCTGGTCCTCAACCTGCACATCTTCCATCTCCTGCAGACATTGACACACCACACGGCTGAACTGGACGCCGGCGTCACCGCCCGCGGCCTGCATGGCGAGGGCTACCGCGGCCATGTCTTCTGGGATGAGCTGTTCGTCCTCCCGGTACTCACCTCACGGACTCCCGATATTGCCCGCTCAGTGCTCGATTACCGGTGGCGCCGGCTTCCGGCGGCCCGGCACGCGGCTGCCACGGAGGGACTCGCAGGCGCGAAGTTCCCGTGGCAAAGCGGAAGTGACGGGACCGAAGAAACCCCAAAATGGCTGTACAACGACAGGTCCGGCAGGTGGGTGCGGGACCACTCGCACCTGCAGGTCCACTCGGGACTGGCCGTGGCCTTCAATGCGTGGCAGTATTTTCAGGCCACGGGAAACAAGATCTGGCTCCTCCAGAAGGGGGCTGAGCTGGTCATCGAGGTTGCCCGGTTCTTCCACTCCCTGGCGGCCTACGACGAGCACGGCGGCAGGTACCACCTGCGGGACGTGGTGGGACCGGACGAGTACCACACGGGCTATCCCGGCCGCGACAAACCCGGGCTGGATGACAACGCCTACACCAATGTCATGGCCGCGTGGGTCTGCTCGCAGGCAGCAGGCATTATGTCCTTCCTGCACGGCAGCGAGCGTGCCGGACTTATGGAACGCCTTGGAGTCAGCGAGGAGGAAACAGCCGGATGGGCGCACATGGGAACCGCAATGTACGTGCCCTTTCACAGTGACGGCGTGATCAGCCAGTTCGAAGGCTACGGGAACTTGCAGGAACTCGACTGGGAACACTACCGGGACCGGTACGGCGACATCGAACGGCTGGACCTGATCCTCGAGGCTGAGGACGACGCAACCAACGGCTACAAACTGGCAAAGCAGGCGGATGTCCTGATGCTCCCGTACCTCCTGGGCCATGAAGGGTTGATCGCCATCCTCCAGGGGATGCACTACGGCTTTACGCAGGAACAACTCAACCGGACCATCGAGTACTACCTGGCCCGGACGGCCCACGGGTCTACGCTGAGCCGGGTGGCACACGCCTCTGTCCTGGCAGGCTTGGATGCGGACCGGGCATGGGACAGCTTCCGGGAAGCGCTCGACGCCGACCTCGACGACACCCAGCACGGCACCACCCGCACGGGTATCCATTTAGGTGCGATGGGCGGAACCATCGACGTGGTCCAGCGCAGCTTTGCGGGTCTGCGGTTCAGCGGCGACACCATCCTGTTCGCTCCCAACCTGCCGACGGGGCTCCGTGCGGTAGCCTTTGAGGTCCTGTACCGGGGCCACCGCCTCCGGGTCAACCTTAAGGACGGGCACATGAGCATCGCTTCCGCACCCGGTGACGCCGGCCCCATCACTGTGCACGTGTCCGGCAATGATGTGGTCCTTCCACCCGGCCAGACCCGGCAGTTCCCCATACCTGTAAAGGATCCGGGGGTGGCGGCGTCATGAAGAGGCTGGGGATCCTCACCAGCGGCGGTGACTGCCCGGGAGTCAACGCGGTTATCCGGGGAGCCGTGCTGGGCGGTGATGTTGCGCATGGGTACGAATTTCTGGGATTCCGGGATGGGTGGCGTGGTGTCCTGGAACAGGACGTTGTTCCTTTACCAAGGACGAGCGTCCGGGGTATTTCGCGCCTGGGCGGAACCATCCTGGGCACGTCCAGGACCAACCCCCTGGTGGGTGGCGGGATCGATGGGATGCGTGCCTGCTTCCGCCGCAACGGCCTCGACGGCCTGATTGCCATCGGGGGAGAGGGCACCCTGGCGGCGGCCCGCGAGCTGTGCGGACAGGGCATCAATGTGGTGGGGGTGCCCAAGACCATCGACAATGACCTCGGCGCCACGGACTACACGTTCGGCTTTGATACGGCGGTCCAGACTGCCACCGAGGCCATCGACCGCTTGCGGACTACAGGCGAATCCCATCACCGGTGCATGGTTGCCGAAGTCATGGGCCGCAACGCTGGCTGGATAGCGCTGCATTCGGGAATGGCTTCCGGCGCACACGCCATCCTGATGCCTGAGCATCCCGTGTCCCTGGACCAAATTTGCTCATGGGTGGTCTCAGCCCGGGACCGCGGGCGGGCGCCCCTTGTTGTGGTGGCCGAGGCCTTCGCACCCGAGGGCCACCCGGCCCCCTACGCTCCCCGCGGCTTGGATACCTTCGGACGGCCGCGCCTGGGAGGCATCGGACTGCTGCTGGAGGGGGAACTGCAGATGAGGACGGGCATCGAAACCCGGGCCACGGTCCTGGGCCACATCCAGCGCGGTGGCGAACCCACAGCCTTCGACCGTGTCCTGGCCACCCGGCTTGGCCTGGCCGCAGTCGAGTCCGCTGCGGCAGGACGGTGGGGCACCATGGTGTCGCTCCGGGGCACCGAGATCGTCAACGTTGGCCTTGAGGAAGCGCTGGGGGCACTGAAGGTGGTGCCGGAGGCGCGCTACCAGGAAGCCGCTGTCCTGTTCGGCTGACGGTCTTCCGGCCGGACCCGCAGGACGGCGGACCCCGTAACCCTGTCGGCTGCCAGGTCTTCCAAAGCCCGGTCCGCAGCCTCGAACGGGTAGGCCGTGGTGGTGATGGCCAGGGAAAGCCGGGCCGCGAGGGCCAGGAATTCCCGCCCGTCGGCCCGGGTATTGGCTGTCACGCTGCGCACCTGGCGTTCGAAGAAGAGTTCCCTGCCGTAGTCCAGGGAGGGGATGCCGCTCAGGTGGATCCCGGCGATGGCAAGGGTCCCGCCACGGTCCAGGGCACGCAGCGCGACCGGGACCAGGCCGCCCACCGGGGCGAACAGGATGGCAGCATCGAGCGGTACCGGCGGGCTGTCGTAAGCGTCTCCCGCAAACCCGGCTCCCAACTCCAGTGCGAGCTCCCGGGCACGTTCAGAACGCGTCATCACGAACACGGAGGCGCCCTGCTTGAGCGCAAGCTGGGCCGTGATGTGCGCAGAGCTGCCGAAGCCGTAGATGCCCAGGCGCCCGCCAACGGGCAGGGCGGCGCGCTTCAGGGCCCGGTATCCGATGATCCCGGAACAGAGCAGCGGCGCGGCCTGTTCGTCGGTGAACCCCGGGGGTACTGGGTAGGCAAAGTCCTCTGAGACAGTCATCTGCTCGGCATAGCCGCCATCCCGGTCCCATCCGGTGAACACCGGTGCCACGCACAGATTCTCGTCGCCGCGGCGGCAGTAGTCGCAGCGGCCGCAGACACCGCCCAGCCATGCTACCCCTACCCTGTCACCGGCCCTGAAGCGGGAGCAGTCCGGCCCCGTTTCAATGACGACGCCGACTGCTTCGTGCCCGGGCACCACCTGCGGGTGCCGCGGAGGCAGGTCTCCCTCGGCGAGGTGGAGGTCGGTGCGGCAAACGCCGCAGACGCTCACTTCCAGCAGGATTTCACCCGCTGCCGGCCGGGGCGCGGCGCGGATCCCCTGTACCAGTGGACGGGTGGATATGGCGCCGGGCTCATTAACCCACCATGCGCGCACTGTTTCTCCTGACCGGAGCCTGCAGGCCCGTACCTCGCGGGGGCCCGCCTACTCGAAGCCGGCCCGGGTCGCGTCGTCCAGGGGGCTCTGCCACAAAAGTGGGGCGTTCATGGTGAAGCGCCGTCCCGTTACCGACTCCGGCGTGATGCGGATGAAGTGCTCCTGCCCCACGCCCTGCCAGGGAAACAGGGCCCGCCGGATGTCATCAAGGTCAGGCCCTGTCGGCACTGTTTCAACGGCCTTGCCCTTGACCACGACGCTCCACGCAAGGCCGAACTGTGCGCTGACAGCATCTGCTTCCAGCGCCACGGTGGCGTCCGACTCGATGGCCTGCTGCTTGGTGCCGGCACCGGTCCGGAAAACCAGCGTTTGGCCGTCCAACTTGTAGTTGACGGGAAAGACGTCGGGATGGCCGTCGGCGATGACGGCCAGCCGCCCCACTCCGGTTTGGCCGAGGAGGGTCCAGCACTCTTCCGCATCGAGGATTTCCGGGACAGGTACGTTCGTGTTGTCAGTCATAGGCCACAGCGTAGGCAAGTCTCCGGCGTCCGGAAAGGGCATAAAGGCCCGGCGAAAAAGGAAGGACCTATGGCACTTGGGACCCGCCCGGCCCGGTGGGACGCTGTGGAATGCCTGCTGGGGCTGCACCGTCCGCGCAAGCCGCCCGGCACGCCACAGGCCGGCCCTCAGCCTAAGGAGAATCCCATGAAAGCCCTCGTCTACGGCGGACCCGGGGAGAAGTCCTGGACCGACGTCCCGGACCCCAGAATTCAGCAGCCTGGTGACGCCATCGTCAAAGTCGACACCACCACCATCTGCGGCACGGATCTGCACATCCTCAAAGGTGACGTTCCCGCCGTCGAACAGGGGCGCATCCTGGGCCATGAGGGCGTGGGAACCGTCGTGGAAACCGGTCCGTCCGTCACCGGACTGAAGGTAAACGACCGCGTCATCATCTCCTGCATCAAATCCTGCGGCCACTGTGCGAACTGCAGGACGGGACTTTATTCGCACTGCCTGGGAGCCGAGGGCCAGGAAGGCACCGGCTGGATTTTCGGCCACCTGATCGACGGGACCCAGGCGGAGTATGTCCGGGTCCCCTACGCCGAAAACTCGCTGCACCTGCTGCCGGGGGGCGTCACCGACGAGCAGGCGGTGATGCTGTCCGATATTCTTCCCACCGGGTTTGAAATCGGCGTCCAGTACGGTCGGGTGAAGCCAGGCGACACTGTGGCGGTGGTCGGTGCCGGGCCCGTGGGACTGGCGGCGATCACCACGGCCGGGCTCTATGGGGCGGCCACCGTCGTAGCCATCGATCTGGACGCCAACCGCCTCCTCAAGGCCACGGAGTTCGGCGCCACGGACACCGTCCTCTCGGGCAGCGCTGACTGGAAGGACCAGGTCATGGCCCTGACCGGAGGGCGCGGCGTCGACGTCGCCATCGAGGCCGTGGGCGTCCCCGCAACCTTTTCCATGTGCACCGGGATAGTGCGGCCCGGCGGCTCTGTGGCCAACGTGGGGGTGCATGGAAAACCAGTGGAACTGCATCTGGAGAATCTATGGATCCAGAACATCAACATCAGCATGGGTTTGGTGAATACCAACACCACGCCCATGCTGCTCAGGCTCGTGGCGCAGGGGAAGATCAAGGCGGAGAAATTCGCCACGCACCACTTCGGCTTCGACCAGTTCCTCGACGCCTACGACACGTTCTCCCGGGCTGCCGAGACCAAGGCGCTCAAGGTGATCCTCACATCGTGACGTCCTGGCTGGAACTGCACAGGCTTGACGGGAACTGCGGAGGGGCTGCCGGGACCTAGAGCCAGTCCGCGGAGAAGTCGACCGGCGGCCACCACCGCGTGCGCGACCGCACGGCAAAACGCCGCCCGGTGATGTCCGTGGGGGTAATGGCCACCAGATGGTCCTTGATACCCGGCTCCCACGGTTCCCGGTCGGCATCGGCGTCCGGCAAAGCCATCCGTTCCTCATCGAAGGGTTCCGGCCTGCCTTTGGCCACCACGCTCCAGACCTCTGTGGCGTACGGATTGAGCCCGTCCACTTCCAGGGCTGCAACTGCGCCACTGAGCAGGGCTCGCAGCTTGGTGCCCGGTGCCGTGCGGAACACCAGCGTTTCCCCGGCAACGGAAAAGTTCACCGGAAAGATCTCGGGCACGTCACCGTTGATGACTGCCAGCCGGCCGATGTAGGAGGACCGAAGATACCGCCAGCATTCGTCAGGATTCAACAGTTCGGTCCGGGACCCGGCAGGCGAATCAGTCATGCTACCGATCCTAGAGCCTGGACAGCAGCCGCGCACGGGTGGGCGCAGGATCCGGCATGGCGCCCGGACGTTGGAACAGGAACGTCAACCCGCATCTCCTGAAGAGGGATTCGACCCCCACGCAGGCGGCGATGACGGCCGCGGTCAAGGCAAGCGGGTAGATCAGCGCGATGGGCAATGACTTCGAAATGGCCGGCCCAACCGGCGACAAAGGGCCGTGGAAAGCCAGCACAAGGAAATCCATGATGGGCGTGTGCAGGAGGTAGATGCCAAGCGTGCGCCGCCCAATCCACGACCCTGCCACCGCAATGGGCCGGTACCTGGTGACCGCACTGATCACCGCTACCAGTGCGATGACAGCGGCCAATCCTTGAACTATGAAGACGGCCTGATCGATTCCGGGGTGGATCTCCGGCAGCGCCATCAGGGCAACGGAGGCCGGGAGTGACACAGCGAGACAGCGCAGCCTGCGGGCGCCCGCGATGTGCAGGAAGATGTTCTTTCCGTAGACACCGGCGGCGAAGAAGACCGCAAGCTCCGGAACTTTGCCCCACTGGCCCGCGGTGCTGTCTACCAGCATGGCGGTGATGATGCTCAGGGCTGCATGAGCGGCCAGCACCACCGACGACGGGAGTTTCCTGCAGAGGGTCAGCAGTGGGACGTAGACGGCCAGCGCGTAAATGAACCAGAGGGGAGTGTCCGGGGCGATGAGCTGCAGGAAGAAATCGCCGGCAGAGACAACCCGCTGCGGCCGCGGCGAACCTGCCAGGACGATGCTGAGCAGTGCATAGAGAAGCAGCCATACGGCGTACAGGTAATAGCTGTTCAGGCTGTACTTCCACGCCCTGCCGTTCCCGAACCCGCTGCGGACCTTGGACGCGGCAAGGATTCCGGAGACGGCAAGGAGCAGCGGCATGCGGACCGAGCCAAGTCCGGTGGCCACCATGTCCCAGAAGGTGAACGCAACGCTGGCCTCGTGCTCGAAGCGGAGGAAGTGCCACAACCCAACGTGGAAGAGCACCACCGCGACGACGCACAGGCCCCGTGCCGCATCAATCCATTCGACGCGGACCTTTGCCGGCTGCTCCGCAACGGCTGGTCCGTGGTTCCCCCGTGACATTGCCCCAAGCTAACAGCGACGAAAGCGGTATTTCTCTACTTGATGGAATATTGAGGGCGTCGAGGGTACCCCCTCGCAAAGTGCAGCGCTGCCCCGGCACCGTTCACCGAAGGCGTAGCCGGCGCGGGACTGGATTCGTGCCCTGCATCGTTGACTTCCGTAAGGCCCCTGAGGGCACCCGACCGCCGAGAGCGGAACTGAATCCGGAGGTGCGCCATGGAACAGGCGCAGGAACCCATGCCAGCGGACACAGGCGACGTCCTGGACTCCTACTCGCAGACGGTGATGCGCGTCGCGGCAGCAGTCACGCCCCACGTCGCAGCCATTGAAATGACGGCGCAGCGCCGCAACGGACGGGTCAGGGTGGGCGCAGGCTCCGCGGTCCTCTTCACCGAGGACGGCTACCTGCTCACAAACTCCCACGTGGTGGCCGGCACCCGGCAAGGCTTCGCGGTCTTTGGCGACGGCAGCAGGATGGAGCTGGAACTGGTGGGCGCGGACCCGTTGTCAGACCTTGCCGTGGTGAAAGGTTCGCGGCCCGGAATCCGGCCTGCAGAGTTCGGTGCGGCGGAATCGCTCCGGGTGGGCCAACTGGTGGTCGCAGTGGGAAACCCGCTGGGACTTGCCGGTTCGGTGACCGCGGGGGTGGTCAGCGGCCTGGGCAGGGCCATTCCGGTTTGGTCGGGCGGTAACCGGCGGGTCATCGAGGACGTCATCCAGACAGACGCGGCCCTGAACCCCGGAAACTCCGGCGGCGCGCTGGCGGACACCCACGCCAGGATCGTGGGCATCAACACGGCCGTGGCCGGAGCCGGCCTGGGGCTGGCGATCCCGATCAACGCCACCACGCGCAGGATCATCTCCGCTCTGCTGTCAGACGGAAGGGTGCGCCGCGCGTACCTGGGCCTGGTGAGCACCCCTATGCAGCTCGGATCCAGCGTCGTGATCCGCACCGGGCGGCGGCAAGGGCTCCGCGTCGTTGAGGTGCTGCCCGGTTCGCCCGCAGGCAAGGCAGGCCTGTCGGCAGGGGACGTCATCGTCACAGCCGGCGGCCGTCCCGTCAGTAACGCCGAGAGCCTGCAGCGCCTGCTGTTCGCCGATGCCATCGGCCGGCCCCTCGACCTGGCCGTGCTGCGGGACGGCGCCGAGCTCCACCTGACGGCTGTTCCGGAGGAAATGACGGCCAACGGGGCTGGGTAAGGGTCGACGGCGGCCCGGCACCGTGGGCGGGCACGTCCGGAAGGCGAAGTTCGGGAGGCGAAGTACGAAAGGCTACTGGCTGACCGGAGGCGCTTCCACGTCAGCGATGCCCACGAAACGCGTCCCCACGCCGTCGTACTCGCTGCGGACGCAGCCGGGGCGCACGGCGGGAACGTCCGAAGGGGCGTGGTGCCCGCACACCACGTAGGTGAAGTCCGGCCACCACTTCTTGGGCCGGGCGGCTTCCTCGTACCCGCAGACGGCGCATTCCAGGTGTACCCAGACGGGCCGCTTGCCGGTCCGGTTGGCCCGTGACTGCACCAGCCAGGGCGGGGGATTGTCCATGATGCCGCGGAGCTCGTCCTCCGACATCCATTTCGGCAGCCCGTGGCGCTGTGCCATCTCAAGGGGAACATCAAGGGTTATTGCTGCGTCGCGTCTGCTGATCATCACCTTCCACCATACGGGAGCCGGCCAAATCGGCAGAGGACAGCCCGCTTAACCGCCGAGGACGCAGCCCGGGTGCGGGGTGTCGCTGGAGACCCACAACGCTGAGGCGATTTCATCAGCAAGGTCGTAGTCGCGGGTGCCGCCCGAACCGGCGATCCGGACCATCAGCGCGCCGCCAAACGGCCGCCGTCCCATCACCTCGACTTCGGCGTCGAGGTCGATGTCCTGGGCGGCGAGGTACCGCAGGAGCTCGGGGTTGTCATCGCTGATCCTGGTGATCTTGCCGCTGTGTCCCTGGTCCAGCGCGGCGAGCAGGTGGGCGCGCGGCATCAGGACCTGGCCGTCCGCGGTGGGGATGGGGTCGCCGTGCGGGTCCCGCTTAGGGTCCCCGAGCTTGGCGGCGACGCGTTCGATGAAGGTGTCCGAGACCGCGTGCTCCAGCTGTTCAGCTTCATCGTGGACCTCGTCCCAGCTGTAGCCGAGCCGCTGGACGAGGTAGGTCTCGATGAGCCGGTGGCGCCGGACCATGGACAGGGCCAGGCGCAGGCCGGCCTCGGTCAGCGTAACGGCGCTGTAGGGCTTGTGGTCCACCAGGCCCTGGTCCTTCAGCTTCCGGACCATTTCCGATACCGAGGAATTTGCCACTCCCAGCCGCTGTGCCAGCTGGGAGGACGTGATGGGCTTGTCCTGCCATTCGGTGAATGAGTAGATGACCTTGACGTAGTCCTCGATCGAGGAGGAGGGCGCGCTGGTCTTCACGTGCCCAAGCCTACCGGTTTCGCCGGTGCGGCAGCGTGCGCTGCTTCGGCCACCCCGCCGCGGACCGGGTGCGTCATGCCTTGGTGGCGCGCCAGGCCAGGGTGAGGTAGGGAAGGTCAAGTTCCTGGCCGGGGGCATGGGCCAGGTGCTCGTGCAGGTACCAGTCCAGGTTGGCCAAAACTTTTGCCCGCGTCGCCTCACCGGCCCGCAGGTAGTAGCTGCGCGACTTGGTGAGCTCCATCAAGTCCCCGGTGGTCACCCTGTCCTGCCAGTGGGTGACGTGACCTTCGAGCCCGTGGAATTCTGGCCCGACGACGGGCTTGTGGCCGGGCCGGTACACATCGCCGGCGTGCATGATCCGGGAGAGCCGGTGCACCCAGGGGACGGAGGTGTCCAGCTGGTTCCAGACCAGGCCAAGTGTTCCGTGCGGGCGCAAGACGCGCGCCAGCTCGGTGCTTGACAGCAGGGGGTCGCACCAGTGCCACGCCTGGGCAACGGTCACGACGTCGAAGGCAGCGTCGGGAAGGCCTGTCGCCTCGGCAGTCCCCGGCGCAGCCGTGGCGGCGGGGCAGTGGGCCTTCAGCTGGGCGAGCATGTCCGCAGAGGGGTCGACGGCGGTGACGTCCAGTCCCATGGCCAGCAGCAACGCGGTGAACTTTCCCGTACCCGCGCCGACGTCCAGGGCGTCATGGGCTCCGGCCGGTACCAGCCACCGTGCAGATTCCGCAGGATAGCCGGGACGGACCCGCTGGTAGTGGCGGCCGCCGTCCTGGAAGCTCTGCCCGAGCTCCGTGCGCCGGCCGTGATCAAGCCTGGGGCCACCCCGAACCACGCGTGGCCTCCTTCTGGTGCTGCCTGCGGATGTCCTTCGAATTTACCGCATGCCCGGCATCAGCAGGCGGCCGGCGCCCTGCCGCCTAGTCGTCCAGGCAGGGGGCTGCGCCGGCGGTCCCGGGGGTATTGGGCGCCCAGTGCGGGTAGGTGCGGAAATCATTGGCGGGTACCCAGCGGCCCGCATCCACTACGTAATCCCATCCCAGTCCGTTGCTGCGCAGCGTCCGGATGCCGGTGAGGAGGCGTTCGGCGTCTTCCAGCCGCGAACCGACGCCGAAACTTGCCCGAAGGGAGCCGGACGGCAGGCCCAGGCGCTTCAGCAGGGGATGGGCGCAGAAGCGGCCGTCGCGCAGGCCCACCCCATGCTCTGCGGAAAGGTAGGCGGCCACCAGCCCTGCGTCGTAGCCCTCGACCGAGAAGTTGACCACGCCGATGGTGTCTGTTTCCGGGTTGGTGTCCTTGAAGATCTGGTGGACGGTGACGCCGTCGATGTCCTGCAGGCCCTCCACCAGGAAGGAACGGATGGCGGATTCGTGGGCGTGCCACCGATCCTGGTCGAGTCCGGCGATGACCTGGGTGGCGCGGGCCAGGGTGGCGGCGCCGAGGACGTTCGGCGAGCCCCCCTCGTGGCGGGCCGGGCCCGTGGCCCAGCTGACGCCGTCGAGCCGTGCTTCCTTGACCGCCCCGCCGCCGGCGAGGTGCGGGACACCGGTGTCCAGCCAGTCGGGACGTCCCACCAGGACACCCGCACCGAACGGTGCGTACAGCTTGTGGCCGGAAAAGGCGAGGTAGTCGACGTCGTCCGCGCTGATGTCCACCCTGCGGTGCGGCGCGAGCTGGGCCGCGTCCACCACGATCCGGGCGCCGTGCTGGTGGGCCAGCGCGGCCAGGGCCCGGATGGGAAGAATCTCGCCGGTGACGTTGGAGGCGCCGGTGACGGCCAGCAGGCTGACGCCGCCCTGCTCCAGTTCGGTCCGGACTGCGTCCAGGGTGGCGGTGATGGTGTCCGCGGCAACGATGCTGCGGTGCGGGACGCCCTGCCACGGCAGGAGGTTGGCATGGTGTTCGATGTCCAGGTAAAGGACCTCGCCGTCATGCCGGCCGTCGGTGGCAGGCAGGCAGCCGGCCAGGAGGTTCAGCGAATCGGTGGTGTTGCGGGTGAAAATGACCGAATCATCCGGCCGGCCGCCCACGAAGTCCCGGACAATGCTGCGGGCGTTCTCGTAAACGGACGTGCTGATCTGGGACGCGTAGCCGGCCCCGCGGTGGACGCTGGCGTAGTAGGGCAGGATCTCGTTCAGGTAGGCGGAGACCACGGAGAGCGCCGGAGCGGATGCGCCGTAGTCAAGGTTCGCGTACCGGATGTGGCCGCCGGAAATCAGCGGTGCCTGGATTTCGGCGCCGGTGACGGCAGCCAGGGGACGGCCGGCAACGGCGTGGCGATCGCCGGGAGCGCCGGATTCGGCAATGGCGGGCTGGGGGGAGACGGTGGCAGTTGTCACAGAGACCTCACTTGAATACAGGACTCCGGCACAGGGAATCCGCGCTTGCCGCATCCACTCCGGACCGGCCTGGTCGTCACCCGGGGCACCCCGCCGCGAATGGAGGGTTGCCGGCCAGCAAACCGGGGTTTTGCGCTGGCACTCGTGACCTGCATAAAAGCGTAGGACATGGGGCGGCCAGGATTGAAGCCGCGGCAATTGTTAAGGGCTTTGTTACGCAATATCGAATAAACGACGCCGGACACCCCCTCTGGAGGTGTCCGGTGTCGCAATATTCGTTTGAGGGGGCCAAACCGTGGCAGTTACAACAGGTCATCCAGGTACGGGTTGAGGCGGTGCAGCACCTCTGAGTGCAGGATCGAGTTGGTGGCCAGCGCGTTCCCCCCGAACGGTCCGTCCTCGCCTTCGAGGGAGGTGAACCGGCCGCCCGCCTCAACCACGATCGGCACCAGCGCAGCCATGTCGTAGAGGTTGAGCTCCGGTTCGCAGGCGATGTCCACCGAGCCCTCTGCCACCATGCAGTACGACCAGAAATCGCCGTAGGCCCGGGTCCGCCAGACGTCCTCGGTCAGCCCGAGGAACTCGTCGAGGTTGCCCCGTTCCTTCCAGCCGCTCAGGCTGGAGTAGGAGAGGGAGGCGTCGGAGAGGCTGGACACGTCGGAGACGCGCAGCCGGGTGGCGGCTGCCAGGGACCGGCCCATGTACGCGCCCATGCCCTTTGCCGCCCACCAGCGCTTGCCGAGGGCCGGGGCGCTGACCACGCCCACCACAGGCTCGCCTTCATCCACCAGGGCGATCAGCGTGGCCCAGACCGGGACGCCCCGGACAAAGTTCTTGGTCCCGTCAATGGGATCGATGATCCAGCGCCGTGCACCGTGCCCGGTGCTGCCGAACTCCTCACCCAGGACGGCATCGCGCGGCCGGGAGCGGGAGAGCTGGCCGCGGATGGCTTCCTCCGCTGCCTTGTCGGCGTCGGTGACGGGCGTCAGGTCCGGCTTGGTCTCAACGTGGAGGTCCAGGGCCTTGAAGCGGCTCATGGTCTGGTCATCCACGGAGTCGGCCAGGACATGGGCCAGGCGCAGGTCATCGTTGTAGCTCGAAGCGGGTTGGATCATGGTTACAAACTACCGTCTGTGGACGCTTCTGCCGGGAGAACGCGTCAGTTGACGCTGCCGAGCTCTTTGGTTTCCTGTGCGTCCATGCGCGGGTCCGTGCCGAGCAGCCGCCGGAGCGATGCCAGGCGTGCCGGGCCGGTGGGACCTGCGTGTCCGCCTGCCACCCAGTCGTCGAGGCCGCAGTTCACCGCGTTTGCAGTGTGCTTGCACCCGCGTTCACAGTTTTCGATGCCGGGGGACAGGTCGGGGAAGGAGCGCAGGATCCGGTCCGGGTCCACGTGTGCCAGTCCGAAGGAACGGATACCGGGGGTGTCAATGATCCAGCTGCCGGCCGGCGCGTCCGCCAGGCGCAGGGCCAGGGCCGACGACGACGTGTGGCGGCCGCGCCCCGTGACCGCGTTCACTCCGCCCGTGGCCCGCTCGGCGCCAGTCAGCGCATTCACCATGGTGGACTTGCCCACGCCGGAGTGCCCCAGCATCACGGTGACCTTGCCGTCGAGATGGGCGCGGAGGTCGGCCACCGCCGCGCTGTCCAGCCGGGCGGAGAGGCCGTCGTCCGACCGTGCATCGATCCCGGAGGCCTGTGCATCGGCGGTCCGGCTGATGATCACCGGGAAGTCCAGGTGGGTGTAGTTGGACAGCAACGCGGCGGGGTCTTTCACGTCGGCTTTGGTGACCAGCAGGATCGGCTCGATCCCGGCGTCATAGGCAGCCACCAGGGCGCGGTCGATGAACCCGGTGCGTGGTTCCGGGTTGGCGGCCGCCACCACAATCACCAGTTGGTCGGCGTTGGCCACCACGGCGCGCTCGACGGGGTCGGTGTCGTCGGCGCTGCGGCGCAGGAGGGTGTGGCGCTCCTGGATTTTCACCAGGCGGGCAAGTGTGTCCGGTGCCCCGGACACGTCCCCCACGAGCGAGACGAAGTCGCCGGCAACCACGGGCGAGCGGCGCAGTTCGCGGGCCCGCGCCGCGATGACAACGCGCTCGTTGTCCGAGTCTTCGCCTACTACTGCCGTGTATCGGCCGCGGTCCACCGTGATGATCCGTCCGGTGACGGCATCGTCATGGCTGGGCCGGTCCTTGGTGCGGGGCCGGGAGCCTTTCTTGCTGGGGCGGATCCTGACGTCCGATTCGTCCCAGGAGTCAGTGCTCCGCGCCACTGCCGCGCCCTTCCGGCCCCGGCGCCCCGGCGGCATCCTGGGCCAGCATGTTTGCCCACAGCTGCGGAAAGTCGGGCATGGTCTTGGCTGTGGTGGCGATGTCCTCCACCTGGACGCCGTCCACCGCGAGGCCCAGGATTGCCCCGGCAGTGGCCATGCGGTGGTCGGCGTAGCTGTGGACGACGCCGGCGTGCAGCCGGGCGGGCCGGATGACCAGGCCGTCGCTGGTTTCCTCGGCGTCGCCGCCGAGCCGGTTGATTTCCGCGACCAGGGCCGCCAGCCGGTCGGTCTCATGTCCCCTGAGGTGTGCGATCCCGCTGAGCCGGGAAGGCCCCATGGCAAGGGCGCACAGGGCCGCGACCGTAGGAGCCAGCTCACTGGTGTCAGCGAAGTCACCGCCCTTGATCTCCGGGCCGCCGGTGACGGTCAGGACGCCGTCAGCCAGGGTGACGGTGGCTCCCATCCGGGCCAGGATGCCGCGCCAGAGGTCGCCCACCTGCTGCGTTTCCAAGGGCCAGTTGGGGATGCGGACCGTACCCCGTGAGGCCAGGGCCGCCGCCAGGAAGGGCCCGGCGTTGGAGAGGTCCTGTTCAATCCTTTGGTCGAAGGCGCGGATGGGTCCCGGTGCCACCACCCAATGGTTGGGGACGGAATCGTCCACTGACACGCCGGCGCCGCGCAGGACGGCCACCGTCATGTTGATGTGGTCCAGGCTCGGCACAGGCTTTCCGACATGCTCAAGGTGCAGGCCCTCGTCGAACCTTGCTCCCACCAGCAGGAGGGCGGAGACGAACTGCGAGGAGGCGCTGGCATCGATAACCAGGTGGCCGCCCCGGACGGCGCCGGTGCCCTCCACCACGAACGGGAGCGACGACGGCGCGGTGCCGTCTTCGGCGGAAACAGCCACGCCCAGGGCTTTGAGGGCTTCGATGATGGTCCCCATGGGACGCTTCCGGGCATGCGGATCGCCGTCGAACACACTGGCGCCGTTGCGGAGCGCTGCGAGCGGCGGGACGAACCGCATGACGGTGCCGGCCAGCCCGCAGTCGATCCTGGTGGCGGACGGCGCGGCTGCCGCCGCCAGCGGAACAACCTCCAGGTCGGGCCCAAAGGAACCGTCCCCCGGCACTTCGGTGATCGTGGCGCCGAGTTGCCTGAGCGCTTCGATCATGAGTGCGGAGTCCCTGGAGTGCAGGGGTGCCCGGAGCCGGGACGGGCCGTCCGCGAGGGCCGCGAGGACCAGGTACCTGTTGGTCAGGGACTTCGATCCGGGGACGGACACGGTGGCGTTGACGGGCCGGGACGCGAAAGGTGCGGCCCAGTGCTGGACGGGTGTTCCGGAGGTGTCCCGGGTGGCAGCTGCTGCGGTCATTCGTGCTTAGGCTCCCGCGGCGTGCTCGACGGCGCGGCGTACGGCCTTGTCCGCCTTGTTCAGCTTCTTCGTGGTGGTCCGGCGGGCGTCGGCGGCCAGGTGCGAAGCGTTCCGGCGGGCGTCGGCGGCCAGGTGTTCGGCGCGCCAGGCGAGGCCGGGCTTGCCTGCAGTGTCCACGGAGGCGAGCAGGGCGCCGCCACTGAGGGAGAGGTTCTTGAGCAGCTGGTTCCTGCGGCCTTCGCGCCCTTCCTTGCTGCTGATGTCCGCGCTGCGCCACTCAACGAAGGTGTTCAGGAGGGAAACCACGGTGAGCAGGCCGGCCGAGAGCCGGGAGAACTTGCCAAGGCCGAACAGGACGCCGGCTCCCACCTGGGTTCCGCCGATGACGCGGGCCAGGGTCTTCTCGTTCGTCTGGAAGGGAAGCGAGGCCGCAGCCTTGCGCAGCAGGGGTGAGAGCTGCTGTGCAGTGTCGTCGGAGTTCTTGAGCTTGTCCAGTCCGGCAAGAACGAAACTGGAGGCGAGCATGGGCCTGGCGAGCGTGCGGACAAAGGACATGGATTTCCTCCTGGATGGACGGACCGCGGCGAGCGGCGGAGTCGGTCCTAGTCTTGCACTTTTGGGGAATATTTGCCCGCGGGAGAGGGTTATGGCTGTCGGGTCTGAAGGATGGGCCCGGCGATCAATCACCCGATACAGAGCGGAGTTGGGCCTTGCGGAAGGTGTTGGACGGGACCAGACAGGCGGGACCGGTGGCAGTGGACAAGCTGGCCACCGAGCCGTCCGGGTACGGCATGCCCCCGGCAGGGCGGCTGACAGTAGACTTGAAGGCAATGAGCACCCTGGATCCGGCCGTCGCGGCCATGTATGAGGCTTCTCCCGGCGAAGCGAACGGCAGGGAAGGAACGTCACCCCTGGCCGCAGGGCCGGCGGATGCCGGTCCGCCGGCCGTTGACGCGGACGCCGAAGACAGCACCGTGGACGTTGCCACGGAAAGCGTGGAACAACGCCGCCTTCGTTTTGAGCGGGACGCCATGCAGTATGTCGACCAGCTGTACTCCGCGGCGATGCGTATGGCCCGGAACCCGTCGGACGCGGAGGACCTGGTCCAGGAGGCCTACACCAAGGCTTTCTCGGCTTTCCACCAGTACAAGCCGGGCACCAACCTCAAGGCGTGGCTCTACCGGATCCTGACCAACACGTACATCAACCTGTACCGCAAGCGGCAGCGTGAGCCCCTGCAGTCCAACTCGGACAGCATCGAGGACTGGCAGCTGGCCCGGGCGGAATCGCACACGTCAAGCGGACTGCGTTCGGCCGAGGCTGAAGCCCTGGACCACCTTCCGGATTCCGACGTCAAGAGGGCGCTGCAGGACATTCCGGAAGAGTTCCGCCTGGCGGTCTACTTCGCGGACGTGGAGGGCTTCGCCTACAAGGAAATTTCAGACATCATGAACACGCCCATCGGCACCGTGATGTCCCGGCTCCACCGCGGCCGGCGAATGTTGCGGGACATGCTCGCGGAATACGCCGCCGAGCGGGGATTCAAAACGGCCGCGGATGCGTCGGATGCGGCAGGAAGCAAAGCACAGGAGAACAGGAAATGAGCGACTGCCAGGGATTGGGCGACTGCGACGATACCCGGATGCAACGCATCTACGAGTACCTTGACGGGGCACTGACCCGCGAGGATATTACGGAAATCAAGAACCACCTTGATGACTGCCCCGAATGCACGGAGCAGTATGACCTCGAATGCGTCATCCGCAACATGGTCAAGCGGTCCTGCACCGAATCCGCACCGGACAACCTCAAGAACGCCATCCTGGACCGGATCCACGCGATCCGTCCCGTGGAGGCGTAGGTACCGGACGCGGTAACGCCCATCAGGGCCGAAGACAGCAAAGGACCCCGTAAGCCGAGTGGCTTGCGGGGTCCTTCACTTGAACCGTAGTCCCTGGCATTTGCCTAGGTGTTGGGGCGCTTCCCGTGGTTCGCGCCGCCACGCTTACGGTCACGACGCTTGCGTGCACGCTTGCTCATAGCTGGCCTCCTTACTGTTGGTACTCAAAAGAGCTGCCCTCAAGTCTCCCACATGATCTGGCGCCCCGCGAACCGGGAAACGGCGGATGACCTGCGGCAGGGCTGCGTGGCGGGGTGCTAGGGCTGGAGGGTGCCGCGGATGGCCGCACGGGCGTCGTCCAGGGCCGTCCTGACCGTCTCCAGCGTCATGGGGCTGATGGGCCGGTGCATGGCCTGGCGCCGCAGGTCCGCGCGGAGCTCGTCGCGGAAATCCTGCAGCAGCAGTTCTGCCTCCCTGAGCGGCTGCCCCCTGCGCGCCTGCGACTGGCCGCTTCCCGGCGGAGTGGTGGCCGAGGCAGCCGCGGCACGGGCTGCCTCCGCCGCTGCCGCAAGGTCGCTCCGGAACCCCCGCATGCTGCTGCGGATGTCCTCCCTGAGGGTTCCGGAAAGCCGTTGCACCGAGGCTGCGATGTCATTCTCAACGCCCGCCAGGTCCTCGCGGCGCCGGTTCAGTTCAGCAAGGCCGGCGGCTGTGATGCGGTAGTTGGTGCGCCGTCCCGCCGGCTCGGTGGACACCAGTCCGTCCTCTTCGAGCTTGCCCAGCCTGGGGTAGACGGTTCCCGCACTCGGTGAATAAGTCCCGCCGAACCGGTCCTTGAGCGCCTTGATGAGCTCGTAGCCGTGCTTGGGGCCGCTTTCGAGCAGGGAGAGGAGATAGAGGCGCAACGCACCGTGTGCGAAGACGGGAGGCATCAGCGTTCAGCTTCCCCAAGGGAGTCGACGGGCGCCGGTGCCGGTGCGTGCGAGATGGAGGTTTTGCCGGACACCGAGTTGGTCCGGACAAGCATCAGCTGCCCATCGGGCCCGGCAATCGTCTCCACTTTGCCGTTCGTAAGGAGGCACTGGTGGCCGTCCAGAATGACCGCCCCGCCGGCGGACTTGGCGACGATGTCGACGCCCACGTCAGCGGGCAGGCGGATGGTGAGGTCTCCCGAGACGGAGTTGGAGCCAAAATCCTGCGTGAAATCGAGCAGCTCGAAGCTGAGGTGTCCGCTGACGGTGTTGGTGCGTACATGGCTGAAGTGGCCGGACGCAGTGACTTCACCGGAGATGCTTTTGGCGGTAAGGACACCCCGGTGGTTCCTGACGGCCACGCTGCCGCTGACCGTGTTGACCTGCAGTTCGCCGGAGGTGCTGTCCGCAGTGACGGAACCCGCCACGGTGTTGAGTCGGACATGGGCGGCAATACCTGAGACGGTTCCATCCCCCCTCACGGTTCCGGCTTCCACCTCCACTCCGCGGGGAACGGCGACGGTGATGACGGCGGAGTTGTCGCTGGTGTGGTTGACGGTCTCCATGAGGTTCTTGAACCAGCCCTGCGCACCGTGCAGTTGATGCCGGACTTCCAGCCTGCCGCCGTTCAGGGACACCGCCACGGGGTCGCCGTGGACCTCGGAGAATTCCAGGCGAACTGCGGGTGCGTCGTGCTCGATGATCTGAAACCTACCCCCGACCATGCCTAGCTTCACGGACGTCACGGCGTCCACGTCGATGGTCTGCGGGCTGGCGACTGTCCAGTTTTCTCCGGCCATGGTCCCCTCCAAAGGCGATATATCGCGTTATCGCTCCAAGGTATCGCCGCCCGGTGGCGGGGTCAAGATATATCTCGAACGGCGCTACTGGGGCGCGTCCATGCCCAGCCACTGGAACCAGCCGCGGTGCAGCACCAGCCATGCCATGAGGCCATACCCGGCCTGGCCTGGGGTTCCGCCGTTTGCGGCGAGGTCCTGGCGCCACTGTTCGTGGTTCAGCAGGGGCGAGAACGTGTCAACGTAGAGGTGCTTGCGGCGGGTGGTCACATCCGCGAAAGCGGTATTGAGTTCGTCCAGCCGGCGGTTCTGGGCGGGGTCCAGGGTGGGGGGTGGCCCCACGACGAATACTTCGATCCGGTTCTGGGAAGCCGAGTCCAGGATATTGGCCAGGTTCAGCCGGCTCCGTGCAGTGGAGAGGCCGAACTCGATGTCGCGGCCCGAAAGGCCGATGACCAGCCGGTTCTCCGCCTGGGGGCTGAATCGCCTGCCGGCTTCATCCAGCCAGCGCGCAGCGAGGCCTTCCGTACCTTCCTGCGGGCAGGGGAGGGCATAGCTTTCGAGCAGCATGCCGTCCTGGGGAGTGCGGGCCAGGACGCGGCCCAGCCAGCCAAGTGCCCGGGGATCGCCCAGTCCGGCCAGCAGTTCGTCTCCTACAGCCGCGATCCGCAGCTTCCTGTCTTCCACGCGTTCCTCTTTACTTCGGTACGGGTTTACTTCGATACGGCCGCTGCCATCGTTGCCGCCGCAGCTGCGGCGGCGCGGGGAGGCGCTGTCAATCCATTAAACAGAACTGCCCGGCCGGAGTCGGGTATTTCGACTCCGGCCGGGCAGCCTTACTGCTTACTTCCGTGCAAATGCCTGCTTCAGCAGCACATCCTGCTCCGCAGCGTGCCGTTTCATGGAACCGGCGGCCGTGGAGGCCGATGCCGGGCGGGACACCAGGCGGACGCGGCGGTCGAGGGCCTCCGGCAGGTGCAGGCCCATAAACGGCCACGGCCCCTGGTTCGCAGGCTCGTCCTGCGCCCATACCACTTCGGCGTTGGGGTACTTGGCAAGTTCCGCCTCGATCTCGGCGTGCGGCAGCGGGTAAAGCTGCTCCACGCGGATGATGGCGGTGGTCTTGTCACCGGTCTTCTGCCGGGTGGACAGGAGATCGTAGTACAGGCGGCCGGACACCAGGAGCACGCGTTCGACGGCGGTGGCCGGCAGCTGCTCGTGGTCACCGATGACGGGGCGGAACGTGCCGTTGGTGAAGTCCTCGACGGACGACGCGGCAGCCTTCAGGCGCAGGAGCTGCTTGGGCGTGAAGATGATCAGCGGCTTGCGCGGGCGGCTGTACGCCTGGCGGCGCAGCAGGTGGAAGTGCGAGGCCGCCGTGGTCGGGTTGGCCACGATCATGTTGTCCTCGGCACACAGCTGCAGGAAACGCTCGATCCTGGCGGAGGAGTGGTCCGGGCCCTGTCCCTCGTAGCCGTGCGGAAGCATCAGTACCAGCGAGGAGCGCTGGCCCCACTTCTGCTCGGCGGACGAGATGAATTCGTCGATGATGGTCTGCGCACCGTTGACGAAGTCGCCGAACTGGGCCTCCCACAGGACCAGGGCATCCGGGCGTTCCACGGAGTAGCCGTACTCGAAGCCCATGGCGGCGTATTCGGACAGCAGGGAGTCGTAGATCCACAGCTTGGCCTGGTCATCGGAGAGGTTGCCCAGGGGCAGCCATTCCTTGCCGTTGGCACGGTCGTGGAAGACGGCGTGGCGCTGCACGAAGGTGCCGCGGCGCGAGTCCTGGCCGGCCAGGCGTACGGGGATGCCCTCCATGATCAGCGAGCCGAAGGCCGCAATCTCGCCGAAGCCCCAGTCGATGCCACCCTCGCGGGACATCTGTTCGCGCTTCTCCAGAAGCTGCTTCAGCTTGGGGTGGACCGTGAAGCCGTCGGGGATCTCGACGTGTGCCTTGCCGATCCGGGCCAGGGTTTCGGCGCTAATGGCCGTGGAGGCCGGTGCGCTGACGCTGGAATCGGACTGCTGTGCCTTGGGCCGTTCGATGTCGGACACGGCAGCGGAGTCGGCGGTCACGATCGGGATAGGCGAGGTCTGGGCGGCGTGGGTCTCGGCAAAGACCCGTTCCAGCCGTTCCTGGTAGTCGCGGAGCAGCTGCTCGGCTTCTTCCTCGGTGATGTCGCCGCGGCCGATGAGTGACTCGGTGTACAGCTTGCGGACGGAGCGCTTGGCTTCGATGAGGTTGTACATCAGCGGCTGGGTCATCGAGGGGTCATCGCCCTCGTTGTGGCCCCGGCGGCGGTAGCACACCATGTCGATCACAACGTCCTTGTGGAAACGCTGCCGGAACTCGTAGGCCAGCTGGCCGATGCGGACAACAGCCTCGGGGTCGTCGCCGTTCACGTGGAACACCGGCGCCTGGATCATCTTGGCAACGTCCGTGGAGTAGGTGGACGAGCGCGACGACGACGGTGCGGTGGTGAAGCCCACCTGGTTGTTGACCACGATGTGGATGGTTCCACCGGTGCGGTAACCCCGGAGCTGGGACAGGTTCAGCGTTTCAGCCACCACGCCCTGGCCGGCGAAGGCCGCGTCGCCGTGGACCATGATGGGCAGGACAGGGAACGACTCGCCCTGGTCCAGCCGGTCCTGCTTGGCCCGGACGATGCCTTCGAGGACGGAGTCCACGGCTTCCAGGTGCGAGGGGTTGGCGGCGAGGTAGACCTTGGTCTCCTTGCCGTTGTCCGAGGTGAAGGTGCCTTCGGTGCCCAGGTGGTACTTGACGTCACCGGAGCCCTGCACGGAGCGCGGATCCTGGGTGCCCTCAAACTCACGGAACACCTGGGCATAGGTCTTGCCGGCGATGTTCGTCAGCACGTTGAGGCGGCCACGGTGGGCCATGCCGATCGCAACCTCGTCCAGGCCGTCGTCGGCGGCATCGGACATGATGGCGTCAAGCAGCGGGATCAGGGACTCGCCGCCTTCCAGCGAGAAGCGCTTCTGGCCCACGAACTTGGTCTGCAGGAACGTCTCAAAGGCCTCGGCGGCGTTCAGCTTGGAGACAATCCGCAGCTGTTCCTCGCGGCTGGGCTTGGAGTAGGCGTGCTCCAGCTGGTCCTGGAACCACTTGCGCTCGGCAGGCTCCTGGATGTGCATGTACTCGATGCCCGTGGTGCGGCAGTAGGCATCGCGCAGGACGCCGAGGATGTCGCGGAACTTCAGCATCGGCTTGCCGCCGAAGCCGCCGGTGGGCCATTCGCGGTCCAGGTCCCAAAGGGTCAGGCCGTAGGTGAGGACGTCGAGGTCCGGGTGCTTGCGCTGGACGTACTCCAGCGGGTCGGTGTCCGCCATGAGGTGGCCGCGGACGCGGAAGGAGTGGATCAACTGCTGGATCCGGGCCACCTTGTTGATCTCGTCGGCCGGGTCCACCTGCAGGTCCGGGCTCCAGCGGACGGGCTCGTACGGGATGCGCAGGGCTTCGAAGATCTCGTCGTAGAAATTCTGCGCGCCCAGCAGCAGCTGGTGGACCAGCTTGAGGAACTCGCCGCTGCCGGCGCCCTGGATGACGCGGTGGTCGTACGTCGAGGTCAGGGTGAGGACCTTGCTGATGGCGTTCTGGGCGATGATCTTCTCGCTGGCGCCCTGGAACTCTGCGGGGTAGTCAAGGGCGCCGACGCCGATGATGGCGGCCTGGCCCTTGGAAAGGCGGGGCACCGAGTGGACGGTGCCAATGCCGCCGGGGTTGGTCAGGGACACGGTAGTGCCCTGGTGGTCCTCGGCGGTGAGCTTGCCGTTGCGGGCCCGCTTGATCAGGTCCTCGTACGTGTGCCAGAACTCGGCGAAGTTGAGGGTCTCGGCCTTCTTGATGTTCGGGACCATGAGCAGCCGGGTGCCGTCGGGCTTGGGCATGTCGATGGCGATGCCGAAGTTGACGTGCGCCGGCTGGACGGCAACGGGCTTGCCGTCTACCTCGTCGTAGTACACGTTCATGGAGGGGAACTGGGACAGGGCGCGGATCACGGCGTAGCCGATGAGGTGCGTGAAGGAAACCTTGCCGCCGCGTGCGCGGGCCAGGTTTGAGTTGATGACCACACGGTTGTCGATGAGCAGCTTGGCCGGAATGGCACGGACGCTGGTGGCAGTGGGCACCTGGAGGCTGGTGACCATGTTGGTGGCGATGGCCTTCGCCGGTCCGCGGAGGACGGAGACGACGTCTTCCTCGGGTGCGGTGGGTGCCTTGACGTTCTTGGGCAGCTGCGCCGGGATGGGCTGCGAGCCGGTGCCGGCCTCGGTCTTCTTGCCGCCGTCGCGGGCTTCCGTGGCCGGGGCCTTCTTGACGGGTGCGGGGGCTGCCGGTGCGGCAGGCGCAGCGGGGGCGGCAGCCGGCGACGGTGCCGGTGCTGCGGAAGCCTGCTTCACGATGGGGAGTTCCCGGGTGGGAGGGTTGGCGGCCTGTGCGGAATTTCCGTTGGAAGAAGAACCGTTGCCCGAGTCGAAGGATTCGAACAGGGGCCACCACTTGGCATCCACGGCGTTCTTGTCCTGCTGGTACTGCTCGTACAGTTCGTCAACGAGCCACTCGTTTCCGCCAAATTCCTCTGGTAGACGGTGGCTTGGCTGCTCTGGCACTTGAAATACGCCTCTTCCATGAGTTTGATTTCTCTTTGGCCCCCCGGTGCTTCAGCACTACGTTCGAACCAGTCTCTGTCCGCTGAACCCGGACCTTTGCAAGTCTAGTGAGCATTCTGTGTTAACTGCCAATAAGGGTGACCCAAATCATGAAGTGACGAACCAGGGCCGAAATATAGGGGCCGGACGGTCAGTGGCAGCACGGTGCGGGGCGCTGGACGCACCGCTTTAAAGCGCGGGCCTGCGCCCACGACGCCGTCCGGCGGCAGGGGCGCTCCTGTAGACTGAAATTCTTATGGACAGTAAATCTAGGTGCCGGCCTGGGCGCTGTCAGCGGAGCTCCAAGAGAAGCGCCGCGCAGTCCGCCCCCAGAGCCGGCAAACCCCGACAACGCGCCCATCACCAGCCAACGGCACAGCTTGCCGCCGCCCGCACGGACCAGGCATCGGCGTCTGCCGACCATCCTCCGCCGGGACGAAACAGCTTTTACCCCCTCCAGCTGACCGGCGTCCGGTCATCCTCCATATCCCAGGCGGGATGTTGAATGGAGTGGCTTCTCCTCGCAGCAGGCCTGCTGCTGATCGCCGGCACCGGGTTCTTCGTGGCCGTCGAGTTCTCCCTCATCGCCCTGGACCAGCCCACCGTCCAGCGTGCAATTGACGACGGCGACACCCGCGCAGTGCCTTTGCTCGCCTGCCTCAAGTCCCTGTCCACGCAGCTGTCCAGCTGCCAGCTCGGCATTACCCTGACCACGTTGCTCACCGGTTACGTCATGGAACCGTCCGTGGGCCACCTGCTCGAAGTGCCGCTGGCCGCCGTCGGACTTCCCGACGTGGCGGTGCAGTCCGTGTCGCTGATCCTGGCCATGGTGGTGGCAACACTGTTGTCCATGCTCCTCGGCGAACTGGTGCCCAAGAACATGGCCATTGCGCTTGCGTTCCCGGTGGGCCGGGCGCTGGCCGGGCCGCAGCTGGTGTTCACCACCATCTTCAAGCCGGCAATCGTGCTCCTCAACGGGTTTTCCAACAGAATCCTGAACGTCTTCGGACTGGAAGCCAAAGAGGAGATTTCCGGTGCCCGGACGCCTGCGGAGCTTGCCTCGCTGGTACGCAGGTCCGCCGCAATGGGCACCCTCGACGCCGGGACCGCCAACTTCATCGCCCGGACGTTGAACTTTTCCACGCGGACCGCGGCTGACGTGATGACGCCCCGTATCCGCCTGGAGACGATCGACGCGGACCAGCCGGTCTCGGATGTCGTGGACGCGGCCCGCAGGACCGGGTATTCGCGGTTCCCCGTCATTGGGGAGTCGGCAGATGACATCCGGGGGCTGGTGCACATCAAAAAGGCCGTTGCTGTTCCCTCGGAACGCCGGCAGAACCTCGAGGCCGGCGCCATCATGACCGAGGTCCTGCGCGTGCCCGAGACCATCCACCTGGATGCGCTGTTGGCGGAGCTCCGGGAGGGAAACCTGCAGCTGGCCGTGGTGCTGGACGAATACGGGGGAACCGCCGGCATTGCCACCCTTGAGGACCTGGTGGAGGAGATTGTGGGCGAGGTGGCGGACGAACACGACCGGGTCCGTCCCGGACTCCTGCAAAGTGCCTCCGGTGACTGGTACTTTCCCGGCCTCCTTCGGCCGGACGAGCTGTCCGAGCAGATCCCCGGGTTGGCCGTCCCGGACGAGGCGGCCTACGAAACCGTGGGCGGCTATGTCATGAGCCAGCTCGGCAGGATTGCGGTGGCAGGCGATACCGTCACGGTGAACGGCGGGACCCTCAGCGTCACCAGGATGGACGGCCGCAGGATCGACCGCATCTGCTTCCACCCCTCCGAAGAGCCGGCTGAGCAGGACGCCGATGACAGGAGCAAACCATGAGCGACTGGGCCGGAATACTTTGGCTGGGCGTCCTCCTGCTCGGCAACGCGTTTTTCGTCGCTGCTGAATTTGCCATCATGTCCGCGCGCCGCAGCCAGATCGAGCCACTGGCCGACACAGGGTCCAAACGGGCCCAGACCACCCTGCGCGCCATGGAGAACGTCTCCCTGATGCTGGCCTGTGCGCAGCTGGGCATCACCGTCTGCTCCCTGCTGATCCTGCTGGTGGCGGAACCGGCGATACACCACCTTCTCGCCGTCCCCATCGAGACGGTGGGCCTGCCCTCGGAAGCGGCGGACGTTGCCGCCTTCGCAGTGGCATTGATGCTGGTGACCTTCCTGCACGTCACCTTCGGCGAGATGGTGCCCAAGAACATCTCGGTGTCCGTGGCGGACAAAGCGGCGCTGTTCCTGGCGCCGCCGCTCCTGTTCATCTCCCGGCTGGTCCATCCCGTGATCTCTGTCCTCAACTGGACCGCCAACCACATGCTGAAGTTGGTGCGGATTGAGCCGAAGGACGAGGTGACATCCTCCTTCACGCTGGAGGAAGTGCAGTCGATCGTGCAGGAGTCCACCCGCCACGGCCTGGTGGACGACGACGCCGGGCTCATCACCGGCGCGCTCGAGTTCTCGGAGCATACGGCAGAGGACATCATGGTGCCGCTGGAAAGCCTGGTCATGCTGCCGGCTTCCACTACCCCGGTGGAGTTCGAAAAAGCCGTCAGCCGGACTGGTTTCTCCCGGTTCCCCATGCTGGACGATGAGGACATGCTGTATGGCTACCTCCATGTCAAGGATGTGTTGTCCATCCCCGAGTCTGCCTACGGCCTGCCCATTGCCGAGGCCCGGGTCCGCTCACTGGCCAACCTGGCTTTGGGCGACGAGATCGAGAAGGCCATGTCGGTGATGCAGCGGACAGGTTCCCACCTTGCGCGCGTCATCGGCCCCGACGGCAATACGAGGGGCGTCCTGTTCCTTGAGGACGTGATCGAACAGCTGGTGGGCGAGATCCGGGACGCAACCCAGGCCAGGGGTATCCGGCGCCTGGGCCAGACCAACGGCGGCTGATGGCGGTAGGCCCCTCCCCCACGGGAGGGGCGCGGCCAGGCCAGGGTCCGCGTCAGGGCCGCCAAAAAGCTAAATAGGAATCATTCGCATTTAGGTATAGGCTGGTGCTGTTGCCACCCCATCTGTGAACTGAGGTTTCCCGTGCGCCGTCCAGCCGCTGCCAGCTCCTTCCTTGCCGCCCTTGCGGGTTTTGGCCTTCTGCTGACTGGCTGCGGCTCCCAGTCTTCGCAAACCCAGCAGGCGGGGCAGGGAATCAACGTCGTGGCGTCCACCAACGTTTATGGCGACATCGCCCGGACAATCGGGGGTGACAAGGTCAAGGTCACCTCGATCATTAACAATGCCGCCCAGGATCCACACTCCTACGAGGCCACCGCGCAGGACCGGCTGGCCGTGTCCAAGGCGCAACTCATCATCGAAAACGGCGGCGGCTACGACGGCTTTCTCCACACCCTGGTGGAGAGCAGC